>Ga0126342_10014468_pt1 | contig 13932 bp, 12 predicted proteins | sample Cyp1metagenome_FD_92528 | JGI IMG/M metagenome (GOLD analysis project Ga0126342, IMG submission 92528) | Coral microbial communities from Lord Howe Island, Old Settlement Bay, Australia - Cyphastrea 1 metagenome | ecosystem: Host-associated > Invertebrates > Cnidaria > Coral ...
CACCACCCTTCATCAAAGTCAATTCCACTGCTTCTTATTCTTTTGTTATGTATTGTTATGTTATGTATTGTTATGTGATCTACCACCCTGCATCATTTCAAGTCGCAGAATTCTATTTGTCCGCAACACGGAAGTATTGCTTCCCAACTTCCTTTGATGATGGTTTATGATGGTTTGTGATGGTTTATGATGGTTTATGATGGTTTATGATGGTTTATGATGGCTTATGGCATTGGGAAGCCCCCACATTGTAGAGGTTTTACATTGATTTACCTATTAAAACTGGTGATTGTCCATAGCTATGTTAACTTCCCAGAGGGCAAGTTCGAAAATGACACCAGTAAACCATGAATTCGAATACCCTCCGGTACCTTGACAGTTGGCCAACTGCAGTAACTGGAAGCCATGGTCCTTTCTCGATGATTTAGCACACAATATGTTACATGGCTATTTGAAATCACCGAAGGGTAGCAGCAGTGCTGAAAACACTGCATTGGGGATCTCCAAAATACATCTTCGCCACTGAGGGTCGCCATCTGTGAACATTATGGCTCATTATGGCAACTCCAAAAAGGCTTTAATTGACTAAATAGATAGACAAGTTGGAAACCTGGAAATTATGAGGGAAACATCATCGAACTAACCGACTAACCTCCTGGAAACACATGTCCATCTGGTGGTTACCTGGAAATGATCTTGGGGCCATTGGAAGAACGCCCCCTCCTGTGATTTCTGTGCCATGGTCACGCCATAAAGGGATGAAAGTCGTATAGTCATCCATCCAGGAATCCAAAAATCACATTTTATTTCAAAAAAGTATAAAAACGATGCGAGGGAATTGAGGACCCCTGATCAATGGCTATATCATGGCTGTATCATCCAATATATACACATATATGTATATATATACACAGAGTGTGTCTGTATATAGTGCGTATATATATATATATATCCATCATTATCCATCTATCTCTCTCGCAGTAGATGCCCATTGATTTGCACTTTTGTTCAATGGTGGAATCCAACAATTTTGACGACATTTTGGCAGCAAGATCCCTCCAAATTCGCCTGAGAGAAGGCCAACACGCTCGCCACGTGAGCATAAGCCAAAGGGCAGCGATGTGCATCCTCCTGGCAATTTCCAGTACAGATTTATTGGAGGTACCGAGGTACCTTACCATTTTTGGTCGATGTTTCAGGGCTATGTAAGGGAATATACTATGATATACCCCCAAAATATGGCCGAAAATATGGCACCTCCATTCTAGGATCGAATTCCCATTGAACATATGAGCACTAGATTCCCCATTCCTCTTGGATTAAGACTATAGTAAAATTGGGAAATTAACTATGATTCATTTACTGTACCCTCCGGTGTCATCAGCTCCGTTGCTGGAAAATCCACCACCAACTACAAACTTCCGTTGATGTAGGGGATTTCCCATTGCCACGCTTGATTGCAGAAGGGGATGAGCAGTAGATTCCCATTTCTCCTGGATTGGGAAAACTGGAAATGATGGCAAAAAACTTGCAAATCTGATTGAATGACTGCCATTTAGAACTCCATTTAGAAGGCCTGGGATTGGCATGGGATGTTTTCAGATTGGAAGGGGTTGTACCACATAATTCTTTTTTAAGAAACCAGCAACTGGTCGATGGTTGAGCCACCGCCTGTAAAAAAACTGGAAAGTCATGGGGGTTCATCATGGTTGAGAATTTAAAGAAGAACAAACCGCAAGCAAATCATCGGTTGCATATCACTGATATCTCCATTATTCCCCATTATTCCCCATTACATCCCTAGTACATCCCTATTACATCCCTGTCATACTCCAACACTACGTAATTTTTTTCACCCATATATCCCCTGGTAATGAGACGTGGCTGGCTGGACAATCCCATTACATCCCGTATCCCCATGATATTCCCATTGTTTTACAGGTACACTACAGCAGTTTCAGATCATTCAGTGGGCTTATCCCATATACAAATATCCCTTTTGAATATACATAAATGAACCACTGGCATTATATAAACTAAAACATGTAACGATGTGTAATTTAACTCAGGAATAAGCTCATGGTATATTACTGGCTTGTATCAACTATGTATGTTCATACAACTGGGTTAAATTTACGAACCATTCAGGATTCGTGAATCCTCCAAGTAGGGCATAGTAGGGGTATACCCTGCTACCCCCATCCGCCTCACTCACACTATCCAGCACCTTTACCAGCTTTTCCCTCAGTGAGGAGCAGGGCAAAAAACTGCGCTTTTGGAGGCTTGAAACCTCCGGAAACCTCTATTGTTTGATATGAATCCCTTCCCTCGTTCATGTTCAACACCCCGCAGAAACCATGGTTAGTAGGAATATTACACCACCTCTTGAGACCATCGAAGGTGTTTGAATATTCGGGGGATGGGATTGTTTGGATGGGTTTCACCATCAGTATTCCATTCTGTCCCATGAAAAATCACCATTGCACCACCATTCTTGTCAGCTCCTTCTTACCCTCCGGTGTCAAACATGGCAAACACGCATTGACTTCGATGAAATGTTCCCACGATGCCAATTTTTCACGGGGGGTTCCCAGCCAGCCATGCTTGATGGAGTCATCAGAGCTTGATCCATCCACTCTTTGTCATTCAGCTGGCATCATCATCCCAAGTACGGCCGAGGGCCGAGGAAAAACGGCCGGATTTAAGTTGCGTTGGGGGCAGAATGAAACATATTCTCCGTAGATTCCCCAAATATTCCCAGATTCCCCAATTGTGGATTGACTATAGATGCAAAAAAACAACACATATTAGCATCTGGCACTCAAACATTGCAATGGAAAATCACCCATTTAGTTCGATGATATCCCATTAAAATACATGTCCATTGATACGTGATTTTCCAGGCAGGCATTGATGGTTAAATTTTATACGTACTTATTTGATGGTTAAATTCCCACAGTATATAAGCCAGCATTAATCAACAATATTGCATAGATAATTCATCTATAAATGTTCAATTGATCATCATATATCTCCATAATATACCCATTCTGCAACCTTTTTGTGTTTTTGTTGTTGAAGTCACCATTTTTAATAGGTACCATCTATGGAAATCACTAGTTTTAATAGACAAATTAGTACATCATGTACATCAGTTACATCATCACTCACTACCCTCTGGTAAATTAACATAACTATGGAAAATCACCAGTTTCAATGGGTAAATCCACGAACTAAATGGTCATTTTCAATAGCTATGTTAAATTACCAGAGGGTAATCATCTATAAATGAACCATGTTCATCCATTTTCCATAGGGGGGTTCCTAAACTGAAGGAACCCAACAATGGTTTATAATGGAAAGTCCCAAACAAAAATGGATGAGAAACGGGGGTACCCCCATTTCAGGAAACCTCCATAGCTATGTTAACTAACCAAAGGGTAAATACAGTTATGGCCGTTTACCAATTATAAGTGTTTGTAACTGGTTATAGATGGGATTATACCTTCCATAAATGGGGTTTTGTTCATATTTATAACTGGTATTTCGGGCCATAACTGTAGCTATGTTAAATAACCAACAAAAGTCACATCATCATTAATCTTCTATAAATGAGCCATGTTCATCCATTTTCCATAGCTATGTTAAATAACCAAAGGGTAAATAGGCAGTTGGAAAATCCCAGGTCTTGAGCCGTTGGCCAGTAAGCCATAGCTTCCGCGGGTTCCATCTCCTGAACATCGCGGCCCAAGTAGCTGCGATTTAGTGCCATGTTTTTTCTTCATCAGCTCCTGTTTAAAACAAAGTAGGAAATTGTTTGCTTTTTGTTTCAACAAATGGGAAATTGTTTGTTTTTGTGTTTAAATTTACCTGCTTTTTATTTTTATGCCTGCGTATGTGTTTTTAAAAGAATCCAAGAAAGTAGATGACTGAAAGAGCCACGAGCCAATAATTCAAATTCAATCTTTTAGTTAATGGGTTAAATCCCCAGCAATAACCACTAATCAACCACTAAAATCATTAAAATCAACCAAATCCAATCTTTTGCAGTGCACTCCCACGTGTTTTTCCTGGATTTTCCCTTTTTTTACCTCTTGGATGTGCATCCCACTTACGAAGTGGGTAATAACCCTAGTATATGCCAGCTATATATTTCCAATATCACCAGTTGTATGGACTATATCATTTAGTATCATCTATATATGTATATGATATAGTCCATAAATGATATATGTCCATCTATCTATATATACACATATAACCATGGGAAAAACCATGGGAATTCACACATATAGTGGTTATAAACCAGTTATGTGTGAATTCCCATGGTTTTTCCCATGGGTTTTCCCGATGAAATCGACCCAAAAATCAAACAAACATCTCCTGCATCTCGCGTGAGCTGTAGACCCGTCCAACGCCCGGCAGCTCCGTACAATCCGTCCAGATCTGGAAGGGGATGGTGGCCCCAAGAAAATTTAGATGAAAATCTATGGAGGGTATAAATTTCTACAGCTACAGTCTGATGATAGTACAATGTTAATTATTTTTGGGCCATAATTGTAGCTATGATTAACCTTAACTAAATTAATGATAATTGTTCAATTTCTAATAGTATGACTAACAATGTACAGTCTGATGCTATTGATATATTGATATTTCTATGATTACATTGATTGATTGATACTACTATGATTGCATTGATTGATTGATATCATGATTATATATAATCCCCTAAAAAGAAGGAACCCAGTAGGGGTTGATTACCCTCTGGTAAACTAACATTGCTGTGGAAAATCACTATTTTTAGTGGGTAAATCAACGAACTAAATGGCAATGTTCAATAGCTATGTTAAATTACCAGGGAGGGCAAGCATTTTCTTGATCATACTATGGGAAAGTTTATGGAAAAACATGATGACAGTGTGATAAGATTGCGGGGTATAATTGATACAATAAGGACTACTATGACTAATGATATGTAATAGGGGTTGACAGAGTGTGATAAGATTACAATACTGGTTAGTATGGTTAAATATGATTAATATGAAATATGATTTATATGATTGATGTTTGATTATTATGATTATTATGATTACCATCTGGTTATTCAACATAGCCATGGAAAATCACCATGCTATTAATAGGTAAAAACAGTTTATTTCTATGGGCCATCTATACCATGGCTATGTAACAAATAACCAAAGGGTAAATATGATATGATTGGAGAGTTTGGCAATCTCAAAATCTACGCCTGGATGGAACAAATAGTCAATGCGGGCGGGGTTGACCTGATTGACGGTTACCCAACTATATATATATATAATTGGTGAGTGATGATTCACCATCTATAATTGTGGCTTATTTTTTGAACAATCTATGCTTTGAGGTTAATAATCAAGCCAGTCTGTACTGTAGGATTAATGGTTAATCCGATCCATACTTCTCTATAATTTCAATGGATTGGTTTTGCTGGGACAATTTTGACCGGAAACCATTGTTTTTACCATGAAAGACATGGGGTTTTCCGGTTTCAATTTTCCCAACAAAACCAATCCATTGGTAATTGGGATAACTTATGACAAATATGGATCCAATGGGCTCTATCTCCTGATCTCCTGAATAGATCCCACACACGTTCCACCAGGGTTACCTCGGTATTTCATGATGTTTTTATTAACAATCTGCATTTTTTTTTTGTGGATCATTGTGGCTTATACATTGTATATACAGTAATTATCATGGGTTATAGTTATAGAGTGTACACTATTATGGGTTATACTTCTGCTATTGTAGGTTGCACATGGTTATACAGTGGACACTATTATGGCTTATACATCTGCAATTATTATTGTAACATATTGTAACAATATCATTGACCTTTAAAAATACGATATCTCACTTCGAAACTCTTAAAAGTATCATCAAATCACCTCCGATGATCATTCATCAGCCGACCGGGCTGGAAAGCTCCCTGGAAACCATGGGAGTTTCCATGGTTTTTAATGTGGGAAACACCCTGGCTGCTATAGACAACTACCATTTGGGGATGGTTTATAGCAGCCATGAAAAGAAAAATGATTTTGGGGACGGCTTCTCATGGGTTTACTACAGCACATGTCTTTTCCATCGCATTTATTCAGTAAATTAAATTTAGAACTGCCAAAAACGTTCAAAACCATATTGACAGGGAAAACAAGACATGAATTGGAATCACTTTGAGATAATCACATATGAAGGGTCCATAATCTTAAGGCAGTATCTTGTAGCCTTTACCCATTGGATGTTGAACAGGAAAAACGGCAGAACACCGTAGATGTACATGTCGGAAATTCTTCTCCCAACATGCAAATGCCTTCCGGTAGTCAAACATGGCTTGCCGGAAAATCCCTCATTGATTTCAAACTTCCGTTCGTATAGGAAATTACCCGGCTATGTTTGAAGACACAGGAGGGTAGCTGTTCCAGGCTCAACTCCCTGAAGTCCCAGCTCTGGTAACCGTGCCTTGTCCGGATGTCGCCTAGGCTCCAAACGCGATGTTCGGAGTAAGAGTCAAAACCCCAGTAGTTTTCTGCTCGCCATATGTTCATAGCTTTATCATAGCTTTATCCAAACTTTCATGTTGGGAAACTCTTAGCAGTTTTTGCGTTCCCAAATTTTTGAGATACTCTGATCACAGTGATCACAGCTCCCACCGGATAGCCCCTGAATCCATTGGTGAATTCTCAGCATCCCTATTCAAATGGCCACAACTGGGTGACCATTTTCAAGAGACACCCAACTATCAATGGCCATGCAACAGGAACCGATTGATTGGAGGTACCTACCATCTATTTTTGGGCCTATGTAAGGGGATATACCCCAAAAATATGGTCAAAAATATGGTACAGTAATTACCTCTTTTTTAGGATCCTGGACTTCACCATTGAAACTATCCTATCAAGTTGGTTATAATATATATATATACACATGCCAGTTGTCTTCCCACAATATCCCAAATATATACCCAAAGCAGCCTTTCCAGTTAGTTCGAAAACATGTTTCCCTCCAAGTTTCCATACCTCCCTGGTAAACAAAGGGTTTGCGAACTGGAAAATCACCATCTTAATGGCTAAATTAACGAACTAAATGGGCCATGGCTTCAACAGCAAACTGTAAACGTTTACCAGAAGGTAACCCCCATGAATACTATAGTATAGTTCTATCAAGTTCTATCCCCCATAAACCCTAAGTTCACCAAGCAACCAAGTCACTTCCCATCTTTTTTTTGGGTAAGTGTCCCACTTTCCCGTTGCCAAAAACCTCCATACCGCTTGGTGCCCAGGCAGGTGCATATCGGTACCAACCAATGCCCAGGACCTGATCTGTAACTGGAGGTTTGTAACTGGAAAGAATCATCGGAACATACCCTCTGGTAATTTAACATAGCTATCGAAAATGACCATTTATAGTTGATTTATCTATGAAAAGTGGGGATTTTCTATAGCTATGTTAGTTTACCAGAGGGTATGGGAACCTATGGAAAAACTCTGGAAAAATCATGGAGAAAATGGAGAAATTCTCTATAAATGGAAACGTTAGTGGGAAAATCATGGAACTCAATGGTGGATTTTCAGCAAGAAATTGGGGACGAGGGCACCCAATTCTCAAGTCCCAGTTCCAATGGAAGGTTGGGAACATGATGTGGTGATCACTTAATTCCAAAGATAGGGAGCACACAAATTCTAAAGGTTTAGGATCAACTATAACATCAACTGCATGTGAATGAACAACATGAAAACTGCAGGACTATTCTGATGTGGTTTAGCACACAAAAACTACATCTAACTACGAGCAACATCAAACTATATATCAAACGACCCTCCAGTGCCCATGGATGTATATGGCTGGCTGGAAAGGTAAAGCATCTTTGAGATCATCAAAGCTATTGGCAAGACGTACAGATTCCCAAAAATCTTGGAGTTGCGGAAGGAAGCCCCCCAACAAAATATCGAAAAACAAAGTATCAAAATATGTTCATATATTATCACTATTATATATTATTATATTAAAAACAAGTCAAGAAAACAAAAAATGTCCGAAACGTCCACCCCCAGTATATTATTATATATTACCCCCTGGTAAATTAACATAGACCCTGGCAGATAGGGGTTGGAAGATTAGTTTCCATTAAAATTAGGCTATTTTCAGGGTCTATGTTAATTTACCAAAGGGTATTAATATTAAATCATATTGATTATGATGTTCCCTTCAGATTCCCCAGTGGAACTCCCATTGATTTTTTGTTTGATCAAAAAAAATCTCCTACAGGCTGAGCCAAGCAGCTGGAAAAAGATGGGAGCCCATCCAGTCTTCAACTCAGCAAACTGACTCTGTTTTCACCGCGTATCTCTCAATAAATCTGTCCATATGGCTAATTAATGAATATCAAGGACTGATACAAACGTCACTAGAATTCTCTGGTTCTAGGCTTTGATACAACAGCCAAGCTGAAGTGTAGAAGCGTATGAAGCCAGCATGTTCTGGATGAAACAAAATCACCTTCCATCAGTGGCGGCACCATTGAAGGATATTGAAGGCCTTGGGTCTCAGCTCGCCACCAGAAGGGACCACTTGAATTTTGCCACCATGTAATACCAATCCTCGGACATCTGACAGAAGCAATCTGCACATGGTGAAATCGCGCTAAAATTTGCTAAAACAACGATCTTGTTCATCAGAAGAGCCATGCTGTCAAAAAAAAGGATACTCTCCGGTAATTTAACATAGCTATGGATAATTAATTATTAGTATGTCCACTAGGCGCTAAATAACCTCTAAATGGGCCATGATCCAGAGCTATGTTAAATTACCAGAGTGTAAATCACGGCTCCCTCTAGTCATTTTTTCTCTGGTTGGGCCATTTGAATCCATCTCTGACGAAAACCTCGCCCGTTCACCATAAAGACCAAGGTCGACACTCACGGACTAGACCCAGTCATAAATTCACGCGGGAAACTTCGTGAGTACCTCCATAGGACTCTCCATGCCTGATAGGACTTTAATACCTTCACAATAGTTTAGCAACAGTCATCCATGTTCATGTTCTAAATGTCTTACATCCTGGCACCAAACAAGGAAAATGTTTACGCCATTGCTTACGCGCACACACACACAAGGTTTGCTTACGCGCATATCTTGTCTTACATGGAGCTTACGCTGGCTTACGCTCACCAGAGTTTTTCTTACGCCGCACCCTTACAAGGGGCCCCTTCCTGAACATGAATACAATACAAGGGTTTAGAACGTGGCTCGATTAACTATAGAGATATCATGATATATCTATTAATTAATCTGTTTTTCTGTCATAGTTCACCTTGTATTTAGTTCACCAACTTACCCAAGTATGGTGGCCGCACCACCTTGTAGCTGACGCTTAGCACCCATCAATGGTTGTATTGTGTTGTATTAACGCATGGTTACAACATTACATGCGAAAATCACGTTTTTTTGATTCATTCGTTTTTCATTTGTCAATATTTTCCATTTTCCATGGATATCAATGGACTGGTCCACTTAATGGTAATGGTTTGATTAATACTGGTTCAAAATAACCATTATTTAGCCATGGGGAATGGTTCAGTAAGGCCCCCCCATTGTTTCATCGCCAGTCCCGCGCGTTTTCAGCGCCAGTCCCGCTGCTGTCCCAGAATCAATGGCCAAGGCGGTCTCGTTCATCAAGGCCTCGTCTCCTCAAAGCGATGAGGGGTTGACCCTCCCAAAGGATTCATGTACAAATACCCTCTGGTAAACTAACAGTTTGCGAACTGGAAAATCACCATCTTTCATAGGTAAATCAATGAACTAACTAAATGGGCCATGGCTTCCAGTTCGCAAACTGTGAAATTCCCAGAAGGTACCCTCTGGTAAACTAACATAACTATGGAAAATCACCATTTTTCATGGGAAAACTCACTATTTCAATGGCCATGGCTTCAATAGCAAACTGTAACAAATTCCCAGAGGCTAGCCCAAATTGGGCCTTGGCGTTTCCAAGAGTCCGGGCGATAGGAAGCACCTTGGATGACCAAGTAGAAGAAGCGAATCGCCATCATACCCAGGATGCAATCCTCGGCACCATCTGAGGGTTTGGACTGACAAGCCGTGCTACCCTCTGGGAATTTAACATAGCTATTGAAAATGGCCATTTATAGTGGATTTTCCCATTAAAAATGTTGATTTTCTATAGTTATGTTAGTTTACCAGAGGGTAAACCCAACAAGAATTGGATATCGCAAAATATGAATGAGAATATTGATTGATATAGGACAACGGTGGTTAATAGTGGGATAACATTGGATAATCATGGGGTAAGTATAATGTACTATAATAAACCATCCCCAATAATTAGATATTTTTTGTTGGACGCACCCGTATTTCAAATGATGTAAGATGAACCCCAAATGGATGTTTAATACTATTGTGTTGACCACATTGCACTGGCTGATGAAAAGGTATCCGTCTTTATGGCTGGCACTTATCTCAAATAAACCAGGTTATATAATTAGTATGATCCACCATGTGAATCAACCAAGAACAGTAATTATTTCTTATGCCTCAGATGGACTTTCTTGCTACAAAGGGTTCTGGGGACCCCAAAAAAAAGAACACCTTGTAATGATTGTAATGTAATTCAGGTCAAAATTGCTGCCAATTACATCGATCTTCACACCCCATTTATAGCAAAACACCTTTGTTATGGCTCTACTGTTTACCCATTGGATTCTATCCGACTTTGGGAGAATGTCGCAGTTCAACATTGAAGCCCAAACCCAATTTCCTTAACAGAAGATAACAAAAAGTCTGGACCCAAGAAATAACAGGAATGGATCAGTATAAGAAATACATATTATAGAAATAACCATTCCTCTAATATCATTCCTTTTACATAAAAAATATCTCCTGGACCCATCTTTTTTTTGCCACAAACCCCTAGCGATTTTGGTTATCAACCCCCAAGCCCTGGCCACCCCCAAAAAACTGAGCTGCTCTGGAAGTAGTCAGGTCATGTAGGCTGATCAAATTCGTCAAAGCCTCAACCAATCGGCCAATGGAGCTTTGAAACCTTGGGATTTGGGTTGTAAAAAACATGTTTTTTTGGCTAAAAAACACGTGGTTTTGGTTCAAATAATATCCATAGGACCGTTATTGATGGATTTTGGATGGCCATAAACCATCATAAACCATGGTCCTACTGTGGATGGAAGAAATCCTGCACCAGTTGATAGATGGTTTATCCCACTATTTATAGGGTTTCAACCGTCCAAGGTGGTGCAGGATTTCTCCCATCAACAGTATGGGATTTGGTTCAAATAAACCATGGATCCATGGGACCCTCCGAGAAATTTTGAATGCGGAGGCAGGTGCTGTCAGGTGCTCAGGTCGAACTGAAGTAAACTGCCTTGGAGGATCATCCCACTTAAGAAGTGCTTAGTGTTTACATGTGTTTACGGGGTTGGTTCGCCCACTTGAATACACACACACACATATATATATATATATATTATATTAATATATATATTTATAATGTGGTGCCCCCCAGCTATAGATTGGTTATATATCGTATATATCTACCAGTTATTTGCACCAACTTAGCTATCTTGGAAGCACTTCAGCTTGGATGATTCTAAGGTCCAGGCGTGTTGCAAAGGCCGGATCTTTTCCTAAGTTTCAGCGTCCACTGAAAGCCCTTGAAGATATCCTGGGATATCCTTGGATCATTTTTGGGGGGAACAAAAGTCATAAGTCATTTGGAAAGCCTTGTCAGACCACCAAAATCAGATTGGCTGCTGTGGTTCATAAGTTAAACTGGATAGCTGGATCAAGCGGCCCTTAGTTATAGTATATCAGACCCTCCAGTAATTTCAGATAGCTATGTAAAACGTGGCCATTTAGTTTGATGATAAATCCCCATGGCCAAAATCGAAAATGGTGGGTTTTAATTGCAAACTCTCGAATTACCAGCGGGTAGTAGCAAAAGCAGTCTCATATCCTGGTCCTACAGCGAGGTGCGCTCTTGTGCTGTTGGACCTAAACTGAGATTCGCAGCGCAGAACGTCCCAGTCACAACCCGTTTGGGACCAGGAAAAAAACGCTTGACACAATCTCAGCAGCTTAGTACTCTCAGTAATATATATATATATGTATATATGTGTGTGTATTATATATATACACCTGGTTCTTTAACATAGCTATGGAAAATGGCCCATTTAAACATGATTTATGATGGTTTACTTATCAAATGAAATTGTGGTTTTCCAGTTCGCAAACCGTTAAAGAACCAGAGGCTATACCCGGCGCACAAACGTACGACAAAACGAGGCACCCAGTGGATCTGCAACACTTTCTCCTTCTTGTACCTGCAATGAAAACCACTCCCTGCATCCGCCAGAGATTTTCTAGAACAAATGTCAAAGTTCTCCACACATCAATTTGTTGATTCCCCATCTGTATTCATTTTCCATAGATTCCCCATCTGTATTCATTTTCCATAGCAACATTAGTTTACTCAAGGGATCTGACGTATACTTCTTGATTTCCCAATCCTGGCGTAGTTGCCGATAGCCAAAAATTCAACTTGGAATGGGACGTGGGAAATCCAGGCAACTCCCACCCCATCGACATCGGCTCGACATCTGCCATCTCCGCTGAGTGTCCAACATCGAAGCTCGCAACCACAGCGCCATGGATTTCTTCAGATCCATCCTGACAGCGTTTGTTGAAGCATCTTCACCCCGGTCCCTGCAATCATCATGACTTTGAATGATGTTGAATGAAAATAGTAGGGCATCCCATGGCGTATAATATATATATATACATATAAATATATTTATACACACATATGTTAAAAAATGTATAAAGAAAAAAAGTATTATATATAATTGGATATATATAACTATACACACATATATATGTGTTATATAATCTATATATATGTATGTCCGTTTTATGATTAGTGGCCAGCTTAGCATCATGATACACCATCAACTTTTGGGGAACCATCCTGAAGTATCCACCCCCCTCGTGCCAGTCGAAGAGTTGGTCGAAGGTGGTAGCACAAGATAAGTGGTCCGCATTTGTGTAGTCTCCTTTCGCCAGGCTCCCTACGAGGCTACCATTTGGATGCTCTATGCATCATGGTTTTTGTGTAGTCATCCCAAAGATTCCCAATCTTCTCCGGCTTCAAATTCGCCAGTTGGGGCAAACTAACAGACCTCTAAGTCAGTGGTGTCTTACAACGGGGAGACCCCAAAAGAAAAACTCAATGGTTTAGGGGTCCCCCATCAAGAAAAAGCTAAGGATTGACAATGTTGTAGTTCTGAGATACCCTTCAGTAAATTCATCCCAATGTGAAACACCCTAAATATCTGTAAATTCCCTACTAAACCATTGTTTCTGGTGTTTTATATCAACTAGGAGGAACACATCTTATGGAAAACCCGGTTTACAGATCTACTTTAGATATCAAGGTCCCCAAAGGACCCTCGACCCCCAAGGGGTCCCAATCTCCTGTCCACAGTGGCGTCTTCTTATTTTTCTCCGTGTCCCATGGCACAAACTCCATGGGTTTGTCCACCCGGATGTTGGTGATGGGAAAGTCAGCATAGTCAGCCTGACCATCGTCAATCCTATCTGGTTGGTGGTTGACCTACCATTGTGGTTAATATATGGTTAATATATGGATATTATATGGTTAATGAATCAAAGACAAAACGTATGAACCTCGCGATGAACCCCAAATCAAGGGTCGCTAATTATGTATTATCATTTTTTCGACATTAATTATTCATTAAAATTGGGAATGCTTCAAATTGGCCATTGTTAAATATGTGCTAAACATGTACTAAATATGGAGACCGGTGGATTGGGGGGCCAGACCATTTCCAAACCTCACAG
>Ga0126342_10014469_pt1 | contig 13931 bp, 8 predicted proteins | sample Cyp1metagenome_FD_92528 | JGI IMG/M metagenome (GOLD analysis project Ga0126342, IMG submission 92528) | Coral microbial communities from Lord Howe Island, Old Settlement Bay, Australia - Cyphastrea 1 metagenome | ecosystem: Host-associated > Invertebrates > Cnidaria > Coral ...
AAATAAGCCTGAAATAAGCCTGAAATAAGGTCAGATTAAGGTCAAAATCTTATTTTTTGGGTGGAAAAGTTAAATTTTTGCAAAGACAAAAATAAGCATGAAGTCAGATTAAGGTCAAAATTTGTTTTTTTTGGGGGAAAAGTTAAATTTTTGCAAAGAGTCAAAAATAAGCCTGAAGTCAAATTAAGGTCAAAATCTCATTTTTTGGGGGGAAAAGTTCAATTTTTGCACATTGTCAAAAATAAGCTTGAAATAAGCTTGAAATAGGGGAAAAGTTCAATTTTTGCACATTGTCAAAAATAAGCCTGAAATAAGCCTGAAATAAGCCTGAAATAAGCCTGAAATAAGGTCAGATTAAGGTCAAAATTTTATTTTTTTGGGTGGAAAAGTTAAATTTTTGCAAAGACAAAAACAAGCATGAAGTCAGATTAAGGTCAAAATTTGATTTTTTGGGTGGAAAAGTTAAATTTTTGCAAAGAGTCAAAAATAAGCCTGAAGTCAAATTAAGGTCAAAATCTCATTTTTTGGGGGGAAAAGTTAAATTTTTGCAAAGAGTCAGAATAAGCCTGAAGTCAAATTAAGGTCAAACTTTGTTTTTTTTTGGGTGGAAAAGTTAAATTCTTTGAATTCCAGGTTCAAATCACCAATTCTTGGATGAACCACCAAAAATTCAATTTCTGGAAAGAAAAGTTTAATTCTGGTACTTCCGGGTTCAAGTCACCAATTCTTGGATGAACAACCAAAAGTTCAATTTCCGGGTGGAAAAGTTCAATTCTTGGAATTCCAGGTTCGAGTCACCAATTCTTGGATGAACCACCAAAAATTCAATTTCTGGGGGGTAAAGTTCATTTCTTGGAATTCTAGGTTCAATTCACCGATTCTTGGATGAACCACCAAAAGTTCAATTTCTGGGGGAAAAGTTCAATTCTTCAAATTCCAGGTTCAAATCACCAATTCTTCGATGAACAGAGCCAGCCAAATATCATAGTTATTTGTGGAGTTCCATGTTCGTATAACCAACTCTTGGATGAAGCACCACAAGTTAAATTGTTCGGGGGCAAAATGCAAGTTCATTGTGTGATTCAAGCAAGTGTTGGTTGAACAGCAAAACGCAACTATTTATTTTGGAAACGGTAATCCCACCCCCAAAAGGCTTGAGTGAACCAGTGAATCCAGCATGAATCACACAATAATATATGTTCCTTCAATATTGGAAGTTATGATAGCGCCAAATGAAAATTGAGATAATGTTAAAGGCCGTTGAACCCAGACGCTGAAACTGTTTGAAAAAAATTGCTTGTTCAGCATCAACTTGGCATTCAAGATTCCCCAACGTCAAATGGTGTTACATCTACTTAGGTCCCTTCAGTGTTTGGGTTCCTCCTTAAGGCTACAAAGCAGAAAATTATTCCATCTCATAAATAATTAAGACCCATCTGTCTGAGGTTTAAATGTGTTGGAATGCATCATTATTCTTGCTCCTGGCCAAACCACCACCCCAAGGTTCTTCGCAGTAGGCCAAAGTTTGTACTTGATGAAGGGGCCATCTCATCCTCAGACAGCGATTTTTTGGTCATTGAATGGCAATGATTGGCAATGAAAGTTATGCAAACCCCAAAAAGAACCACAGAGTCTATTATCATACCATTGCGATAGCTCTCCGGCCAGGACCCCAAAACGAAAGTTGTCCACTTTCCCATGAAAGAAAAGTGGTTTCGAGCTATCAAAGATGGGAAAAAACATTGTGAGATACGGGCAGCCACAACCCACTGGATGTCAAGAACTGATGGGGCAACACACTGTTCATTCAGTCTGGGCTTCTTGGTTGAATCCAATTTATTTTATTTGGCTGAAGTTTCAAGATGTTAATCATTCCTACATTAAAAAAAATAAATTGGGCAATATCAGGCATCATAATTCAATCCAAATCTAGTTTCTTATTCCGCCCCCCCTGGCTATTCGATTGCCAAAACCGATCATAACAAATTAATCAACATTTTTATTTATTCATTGTCATTGTATTGACTGTAACTGTATTTTTTTCACCTGGCCTACACCTCATACTAACAGGCTATTCCAAGAAGGACACTTTCATGAAGGAAATCGTTAAAACGGAGATCGTCCCCGCTACAGCAGCTGCGGATTATGGCGTGCCGCTTGAAGAAATCGCAGAACTGTTCAAAGGGAATCCTAACGTGATCATTGTACATTTCTAGAACTGTATTTTTGAATTAATTGCATTATTTTCCTGAAACTCTGTCTGTTACTCCAATCATTTCCCTGACTGCCATCGACAAGCGTCTTCTTTGCAGTGGCCACAGACGACTGCTGTCAGCAACAGGCCTGACACATGCTCAGATGTCACCGGGCCCTTGGGTCGTCCACGAGTTGTAAACAAATTGAGACTTGCGCGCACACTCTTTATTATCATACTGACTGATTTTACAACATCGGATCCCATTTCATTTTAGGTAGTGCATGGCTAAATACCAATTCTTCTGAGTAAATCGATGAGGCCTGGTCCGGACAGATTGAGCGAATAGGCATGGCCAGGTTGCCAATCTCTGTGCACCTAGGGTTTGCGATTGCCACCGGACCCCAAAAAAAAGTGTCCAGTGCTCCTGCCGGCAATATACAAGTATGCTAAACCAAGGGTGATGGTTTATTGGATAATTATGGGAAAGGGGACATCTGAGATCTGGGTTAATACATTCATTCTGGGGCAGGTTACACCCCGAAAATTGGCAATAAGAGACACGCTGCGGTGAGCAAATTTCCAAGTGAGAGTTGAACGGAAGTCGCAGGGAAATTACCTTACAATTTGGCTCCTGGGATTCCCTGTATGATGTGAAACTGATCTGATTATGTGAAACTGATCTGATTATTGAACTTTGAACATTAATTACGCTTTTTTGACGAATACCCTCTGGATAGTCTGATGCACTTTTATTTATATACTACTTGGGAATTGATTATTTAACCCTATCATCATGCAAATAATAAGTATCTTAACGATTGAGTTTAAGAAATTATGGCTGACATCTTGTTGAGGGCAACCCCAAAGGTGAGTATGGTAACTCTGTCTGGGCGCTACATGCTGTTTTGGTGTAACAGACCTGGTTTGTTTGGTTCATGAGGGGCAACCAACCAATGACCATAATGAAGAATGGACGCATTCAGATTCTGGATTCTTAAAAAAAAAATCGATCATGATGAAATGAACAGTTGTTCCGTTTCACTTCCAGGGATTTCATTATTCAGAAACTCCAAGCCTTAAGCATTGTATTTCATTTCATTTCATTCCAGTGATTTCAGAAATCTCAAACGCCAGAGATTGTTTTCAAACAGCTGCAGGGAAACATTTACGTAGATACCACATGATACCACCATATTTTCTTGAATCCATTAAAATATTATCAATAATCCAACATACAGTACATATGCTTTGACACGCCCGCTCCCAGGTTTTGAAGAAAGTGTACTCCGAGCAGCTTGATGGAAGTTCGGTATGGAGGTGCCAACCTGGGGAATCGGTCAAGGACCCGGGACTCAAACAGACAGGATTACAAATGGTTTGGTTTATCACTAAATTCACTGAGCCTGTAAAAGTCCCAAATCTTCAAAACACAGCCAAGATTTATCTGTCAGACTTACGCGGACAAGAGGTGGGACATGACTTTGCCTACTGAAGCTCTGTCTGACTCAAGTGCTTTTAAAATCCACAGCGTATCGTTCCATCCTTACTTCATGGCTGGTAAGAAGATGGACACGACGGAGACTGTGATTGACCTGACCTTAGAAACTCCGAAGAGGACACGCACGAAGACATCACTCCCTGGGATTGATGGTAACATTGGGAAGGGGAGCCCGGCTGCTTCAACCCCGGTGTACTTCACACCAGACCGTCCGACCAAAGCACTGAATTCTCCAGTTGCACCGATCAACAAGGACAAGCCCAAGACAGAGGAGACCGGATCACCTGAGACAAGTAACCTCGTTTCTGCCATGCAGTCCCTCGACCTCCAGAGGGAAGGGTCAATGCGTGAAGGATGGGGTCCATCGCAAAAAGATACTCCGGAAATCGGAACCAGCGTTCGGGCCCATCGCCCTTCACCAGTTGGCTTAGACTGGCATGGAGCAGGTCAAAGCCATCGTGATCGCAGCCGCACTCCGAATCATTCCAGATTCAGAAGGACGAGGAGAACCAACTGGGATTAGACTCCATGATGATCTGGGATGACTAACTGTTTAACATCTCAGCAGGCTTCTGCCGGATCCAGTTTAGTTAGTCAGATTTTGAAATCCTGTAGCAAAGCAACAGCATCAGGGCAGGGTCAAAGGCCCATCCCAAGTCAAGTAGGCCAACCATCAGCGCGCATCAGGGGAAAAAGAGACATCGCTAACATTCAGCATGCCCAAATTGGAGTGCATGGTGTTCACATGAAATTAGAACTAAGAAATGCCAGATGACTGTTTTCAATGTCTAAGTGAATGACCTGGTAATGGTACGACACAACATGGACGCAAATAATTTTAGAATGCAATTTTGAAGTTTTTTGGACCCCCTCGCATAACAGGCCACAGCTGACGAAAAAACAAAGCAACCTCTTCTTTGCCTGGACCCAAGGAAGAGACAATTGATGAAGGGTTTGGACCTACATTATGGCAATGAAACTTATAGATACGACTACAGAACAAGAACCAAATTAAATAATTCAGAATATTTTGCCATCATTGTCATGATTGATTCACGCAGGTTTGATTCACAAGGTAGGAGGCTACCAAATATGGTAATTCTCATTCATTTTGGGAACCCCCTCTGTCTCCAACATTGCGGATTTCTCAGGTAATTCTCCGAACCATCAACCATGCTTTGCTGATGATGACGAAATTCAGTCTTGATGCGTTCCGGGTACCCTCAGAGAACCTGCTGAAAGTTGGGGATGACTTAAAGGTTGCAAACATCATTCCTGTGAGAGAGATGTTGCTGTTGAAGTTCATTGCCGACGACGAGTCTACTCAACACAAGGCCTTCAATTACATGTTCGACAACATGGTGGGATTAGGCTTGCGTGGGTTCAGTGATTCTGAAACGAGCCACCCAGCATGGAATTGTTTCCGCAAGTCGATATCAAAAGCAAACATGACGATAGCCTTGATGAAGCTGACACTTTGTTGCCACTCAATTCAGATTTCAGTTTCTCTGTATGAATTTTATAGTTGAATTGTTTTGTACCCTGGGTATTTACTGGCGCCCATATCACGATCATCGTCATGATCATCATCATCGTCATCATCATCATCATCATTATCATAATCACCGGCATCTTTATCATTTCATCATCATCATCATCATCAACATCATCATCATCAATGAGACGGCTACCCAATCCCTAATTAAATTCTTTCAACATCTGGGAAACATGTTATTGATCAAATCGTTGAACGTAAATGATGCAAACTATATACTTGTCAGACCATCACCAGCCAACCAAGGCAACTTTGATCATGGAGCGTACAAGTCAGGAGACAAGTTGGAGGCCAAAAAAGACAGCTTTGAACAATTCCTCTCTGCCCAATCTTGTGACTACTTTGAAAGCTTCCAGGAAGCGGTAGCCGCTGACAGGGGTGAACCGTTTAGTGGTCATTGCGACTTTGACTCTGTTTCGGATGTCATGTCTGATTGGATGAACAGCAAAGCCTTGCGAAACCGGGGTTTGTATGTGACTTTGCTGAATGATGTCCAAACCAAAGTTTCAATCTCATAATCATGGATGAGCACCAACACTACCGGGGACCCACTCACAATCTTTTCCATGTTGTACAATAATGTTGTATTATTTTGGGATATTAATATTTAATTTGGGGGAGCTGGTCAATCAATTACTAGCTGTGGGGTCAATCTTACCCCGTCCGTCAGCCGGTTCCCTTTAAAAAACTTTAGTCTGAGGTCAAGAACAAGGCATGGTTTGGACTTCAGAGCTCAGTCAGGGATCTTCTCTATGATTGGACGATTCAACAACAAGCACTCCTTGCCCTACGAAGTTCAGTGGACCCATGGTTACCAAATTAAAGCCGATACAGTTACAACAATTACACGTTTCAAAATTTGGTTTCCAAGTGAAGTACCTATTATCCGGGAGGACGCTTTCTCTTTCGAAATAACGTTAAAAGAATGCAATCACAGAGTACTATCTATCTGAATTTCCAAATCAAATTTCAAATTGTTCCATTCTGTTTAGCTTTTTTCTGATTGATTCATTCTGGGGACTGGCAGAAACTCACCTGGGAAAAAATGACTCATCCAAATGAAAGAATATCCCCCAACTAGCAACCAATACTAATTCTTTTCTGTATTATTCCAGGACTGGTGGAGGAATGAGCCTCACTGCCAAGTACTCGGTGATGGGAAAAGATAATCTGTCATGGGATAATCATAGAGATGAATTCATGGGGCACCTGTCACGAAATGATACTGAATAAGATGAACTGATAATGTCAACCCAGGGTTAATAAACACCTGGTTTACTTAATTGGGGAGGTACCATAATATAAGGGGAAATATCACTATTTTGGGACCCACCATATTAATAAACTGAGTACTGGTGGTGTAATAATCCGGGGTAATTATCAATAGGTCAACATCCAACCCCGCCCATCTTAGCTTGATTCGAGGAGCGGGAACCGGACGATGTCGCAATGGCTGCCGGTGATGACGCTGACGATGGTGATGAAGAAGAACAGCCTGTCCCAAGGAACCGGAATGAATTTTACCGTCTCTTCAACCAGAAGGGCCCGACAAATATGATCTGCGAGTTCATGTCTGACAGTTCTCTAAAGGTTACAGCACGTATCGTTGTGGACATCAGTTACCCCTTGGAATCCAGTTACTACTCAACACTCAAGCAAGTGGCTGAGGGATGGAACTCACAACGCTGTTGGGTCAGTGGGCGTGCTGTTGGTGAATGGCTTCATACAATCCATGAAATTACACGAGTCTTGGAATCTGAATTGTTTCATGACCATTTGGATATGACAAGGTGCATGAGGATGGTGGCTCCCCCAGAAGTGTGGCCACAATGGGCACTACAGGAACAGGAACGATTGAATGAGGCCTATGTCTTTGCGATGGCCCTTGCCGAGAATTGGTTGTGGGCCAATATTCATTTTTGGCTTGAATTTCCTTCTGTGATCGCATGTGTGTTGCACTCTGACGAAGAAATCGCAACCATGGCTTTTGCTCACATGGAGAATCTTGCAAAAGCTGTGAACACAGTTGAAAGGCATGAGAGACCTCTGATGAAGGAGCTTCTAAGTGATCTTGGGTGGAATCGGGAACAATTGGCCCGGGAAAGCATGGCCATGGTACTGCAAGGCCACAAGGAGGAGCTCAGAAGGTTGGCCAACCGCCTCTTTACAGGCACGCCTTCAACCAAAGACTGCCTGGAAAACACGTTCGCTTTCCTCAAACGAAAATCCCAAGTCCATTCCAACAACAGGATGTCGGACATGTCAAAGTATTTGTATACCTTTGTGAGCCCCTATGCAGAGAGTGGGGGATGCCCTCAAATTTTGCCTTCCAAGAGTGACCTGAACACAATGCACTCACCAGCCGGATTTGCAGCCAGACAAATGGCACACCGAGAACTGTTCTCGCCACAGCTGTCACTGTTTCCTAATCCCAAAGCTGTTCCCAAACCAGGCCTGGGTGACTCATTTTTTTGTCATTTCATGTGTTCCCAGGAATGTTGGTTCATTTCCTTTCACGGACTTGCTTTATTGTTTTCTGAACATATTTGAGTTCCAATGGTTTTGGGTTTCCTATCCCTTCACATTCAGGACAAATTTTTGCGTCTGGATTCAAAGCAGCTGGAGTGGGGGCTCAGCACAATTCAGCAGCGGCTGCGGCATTTCTGTTGCAGGATTCTGAATACGAATGGACCCACATTGATCTGTGCTGGGTTGGTCCCTTTGCGCATTCAACGGCATACTTTTGAGTTTAGTAATAAAGTCAAAAGAAGTCTCAACGCACAATTTTGTATTGCTGTATACTGCGCACTATATACTAGATTATGTGTTTTTTATACTATATATATATACCTCTGTCTCAACCCTCAGGCAGCCTGTTTGTCTCTGGCTGCATTTATTACCATCGATCTCGGGATCTCTATGTGCTGAGCTTCGGTTACCGCAAATGGGCAACAGTGGGATGCCCATTGAAAAAGGAGACCTTGGGGGACAAGGACTGGACGGCTAATTTGCCCCCAAAAAAATGGTTTTGTTTGGGCTTCCAAAGTAATGTCAACCCCCGGATTAATAAACCCGTAGGCTGTTTAGTTGAGGGGGTATCATTTACATTTAAGTATCAGACCATCACTATTTGGGAGTACCACCCAATTAATAAACCATGGTTTCATCAATCCAGGGTTGATATTATCAATCCATCACATCACCGCGAGGACTACCTGGTTATTTGTCCGCCGGTGAGCATGTCATTGCCGATGGCTCGGGACTTGTGCTGGATGGTCAATTTTGACCTTGATGGAGACTGGCGATTTGTGCCTGTCAAGAGATTGGTCCGTGCTTTGCTGCCGTGTGCTCTTTATGAATCTGGTCGTTGCTTTTGCTGGGAAATCACACGGCCGGAATTCGAGCCCTTGTTGACTTCAGCTGTCAGGGAAGGTGTGTGGATTTCCCTTGCCAATATACGCCAAATCTGCCACACTCTTGGGGTAGAGCCACCACGATCAAAACAAGGATCTGGAAAAAATGGTGCAGTGATCAAGGTGGACTGGGCGCAGAAACTGGTACAACATCTCTTTCCCAATGCAGATGAACAGGAACAAAAGAGGATGGCCGCGGCCCTGACGTGGAAGTCAGGCAGTGCCAAAAGCACTTTCGATTCCAAAGAAGGTGGTGTGGAGCGCACCGTGCTGAGGATGGTGGCCGAGCTCGACGAGGAAAACCGGGAGGCCCCCGAATTCATGAAGGTGGTCAAACTCGCCAAATCCAAGCTCAAAGAGCAAGAGACCAAAGAAACCGTGACAGAGACTCGAAAACTCGTTTTGGCTGAAATGAAAAGATCTGAGTTGGAAGAGAAAGAGCGGTTGGAAAAGGCTGAGCAAGAAGCAGCGCGTGCTGCAGAACAGGAGAAAGCAAGATTGGATGCGGCAACGTCAGGTGCTGCATCATCATCTTCAGCTAGCAGGAACGCAAGCCAAACACCCAAGAACCTTAAGGACTTTTTGAGTCCCCAGATGCTCTCCAGTAAGATTTCACTGAATCGTCTACCAGCAGGGTATGGATACCGCGCATTCTACGAAAGCCGTTTCTTGCATCGAAATTTTGAATGGGTGGTTGTGCACGTATATTATATTATATAATATAATATTATATTATATTATATTATATTATATATATATTAGCCGTCAATAATCAATCAAACCAGCATTCATTAAACGTGATATTCTATCACCTCAATTATGCAGCTAAGTTTTGTGTTCATGATGACAGCTAAGTTTGTCGCACACACCAGATGACGGATGAAGCTTGATGAAACCCCTAATAGATACAGGGACAACCCCCACATCATAAACTGGCGCAGGATTTTAATGTTTGTGTCCATCACTATTCCCGTGTTTCATGTCCGCTGTTCAAGTTTATAAGAAATATTGCAATCTTGAAAGGGCTGTATTCGACATACATCGCATTTACTAAAGGGATAGAATCTTGGATACGTCATGTCATATACAACAACAAATTTATGGTTGCACGTTTTCCGTTCATCTACTTCAGGCGAAAAGCCTGAACTCAAACAGAAGAACTTTCAAAGAAAGTGGCCAACGTCTGAATGTAAAACAGAAACAGAAGCCCTACAAGCAGTGTTGCGCTTTATCTTCGTCCGTTGGAATGAGGAGAACCCAACAAAAAAGGTGGAAATGTTCCTTGGCCTCCTTTGTATGTTTTTCAACAGTGGACCTGGGGTTAAAATCTTTGAATGGGTTTAGGTAACCCTTTTAAACACTTGGAATTGGGTTAAATACCTCATATGAAAAGGCCATTATTGACAGACGCCCCTGGTCATCCCTCAGGGTGGAGCCTGCGAAGATCGCAGAATTTGTGTCGAACTTGCCGAAGGCCAAGTGATGACGCTGATGTCCCCGCCGTATGTGTCGAACTTGTCGAAGACCAAGTGACGATGCTGATGTCCCCGAAAAAAAGCAGAAGCGGTGGCAGTGGGAAGGCATCAGCTGGAGTAGCATCATAGCATCATAGCATCATAGCATCAGTAAAGCATCATCGCAAAGTAGTATGAACTGCACTCAGGGTGGATAGCCATATTTGATAGCTAATGAATAACCCACTTGGACTATCACGGGGCACAGAGTGCCATGATAATCCCTCAATCAGACTGGTCCAGGATAAGGCCAGAATAAGGCCAGAATAAGGCCAGAATAAGGCCAAAGCCAGGTTACCATCAGAATTCTGCTCAAGGGTCACCCGAAGGGGGGGGGGTTCAAGGGGGGGGGGTTTGGGATTTGTGATAAGACACATGATAACCATCATAACCCTAACAACTACAATAACCATAATCACCATAACAAACATGATAACCATAATCACCATAACAACTACAATAACCATAATCACCATAACAAGCATGATAACCATAATAACCATAACAACTACAATAACCATAGTAACCATAACAACTACAATAACCATAATAACCATAACAACTACAATAACCATAATAACCATAACAACTACAATAACCATAATAACCATAACAACTACAATAACCACAATAACCACAATAACCATAACAACTACAATAACCATAATAACCATAACAAACATGATAACCACAATAACCATAATAACCATAACAACTACAATAACCATAATAACCATAACAATTACAATAACCATAATAACCACAACTACAATAACCATAATAACCAAAACAAACATGATAACCATAATAAACATACATATATATATAACCAATATATATATATATAACCATAAATATAAATATATATATATATATATATATACACATAGAGAGATAATCTCAGCCACTTACGAAGTGGTCAACAGAGACATGGCATTGGGGACCCGCGGGAGGTGCCTTCGTCAGCACCCCACGCATCGACAACGTGCTGAGTACCTGGGCAGCCTTTGATGGCCTCATCGCCATGGACAAGGAGGTGGGCGCCGGGCGTCCAACGAGATCTGTCGGAGCGCTGCATACATGCAACGGTAAACCAACGGTGTAAAATGGTGAGTGAATGGTGAAACATGGTGGAACTTGGTAAAAAGAAGATCATTTCATATGATATAGTTCACAAATTACCGCAATTACCATTTTATACAATTTCCAGAGAATAGATATTAAGTGGTGAACATGATGAAGAACCATTGGATTTTGGGTAGACTACTTTCAGACAGTGCCCATGTGGTAAATCATTACCCAAATTCATTTCTTTAGCCGATACTATTGAACACCACATCCCAAGAAAAGGGGTTTCTGATTAGTTTTACCACATTATGCATCCGAGAGGAGCATGCCACGGTGCTCTCTCTTTTTGGTGGAAACGATCTTCTGCAGAGACTCCACATGGGAGCACAGATTCAGCGTATGTATGAACGCACAGGTTGAGACATATGTGTTGAAAGAACACAGTGCATTACACTTTCTGAAACAAGAACAATTCTGACCAGTCGGGGCTTGTGGTCAACGAGTAGGAACCACTAGGATGGTTTTTTTTTGCGAAGTCGGATCCACCACAGGTTTCGAGTAGATCAAGCAGACCCCAAGACTAATTTGTACATGTGAGGAACCCTGGTAACGGGACGGGACTGGTTGACTCCCGTTGCACCACTGCCAGCACTACTGGTTTCTGGAGGCATTTCAAAACTCCACGGATTTGATGGTGGCGGCCTCCTTTGACCACGAGGAAGTTGGACACAAGTCAGAAATTGGTGATACCCGGTGTCCTCAAACATGGCTGGGACATCCCTGAAATGGAGGTCTTAGTGGGACAAGCATCTAAAAATGGGGGATTTTCCATGGGATTTTCCATGGGATTTTCCATTGCCAGGTTTGATGACACCAGAGGGTACTTTGTGGCTGGCACCAGTTGTTGAATCGGGAGGTAAGACAATCCCAGCATCTCAACCGTGAAACCTGTGGGGAAGGTGAACATTTGCAGAGGTGAAGCAGTGACTTATTTACTGTATGCATACAGAAGTAGCGCACATAATATAAATGGTACGTGTATGTGATATACAATATACAAATGCAGATACATGTACATGAATAATGTCAATGTAGACCCAGATGTCAAGAATATATATATATAAGTATATACACATGTGCATACGCGTAGACACAAACATATCCATGAATCTATTCATTTATATGTGAAGCCCTATTCATTATCTTTTCACTTTGTCATTTGCGCATGTTTCGTGCTCTGTCTATTTGACCAACTGATTGATAGTAATCTCATCAAAAAAATCAAGCACCTTGACATCAAAAGGTCAAGACTAGACAAACAAATTCACGAAACAATTGGTTTTATGCTCCGCTTTTGCCGATTCAATCCAAAGAAAAAGCAATTCAACATTTCAAACAGATGGTTGAATCGCCAGCCAATTCCGAATTGGGGACAAATCTTCCAATCTGAAATCCCACATTTAAGTCAGCCTTGGGCCTTTTTCATGGCTTAACAGCCCATTTTTTCCTCCATTTTGTGTTTTTTTTGGTGCCGGGCGAACTCCGAAATCAGTCCCCAACTCGTCCAGGTAGCGTCTCGGCGGCCGGCGCCGACTCGGCGGTTCTGGAGCGCTGGCTCAACGAGGCGTTGAAGGCCTTGGATGGACGCTGGAGCGATGTGGTGTCGCGGAGCTTCCTGCTGTGGCGTGGCAGGGGGATGGATGGGTGGAACATGTGGCATATTATATGTATACATACATACATACCTACATACATACATACCTACCTACCTACATACATACATACCTACCTACATACATACATACCTACCCACATACATACCTACCTACCTACCTACCTACCTACATACATACATACCTACCTACATACATACATACCTACATACATACATACCTACCTACCTACATAGATACATACCTACCTACATACATACATACATACCTACCTACATACATACATACATACCTACCTACATACATACATACATACCTACATACATACATACCTACCTACATACATACCTACCTACCTACATAGATACATACCTACCTACATACATACCTACCTACATACATACATACCTACCTACATACATACATACCTACCTACATACATACATACCTACCTACAGACATACCTACCTACCTACATACATACATACCTACCTACATACATACCTACCTACATACATACATACCTACCTACATACATACCTACATACATACATACCTACCTACCTACATACATACCTACCTACCTACATAGATACATACCTACCTACATACATACATACCTACCTACATACATACATACCTACCTACATACATACATACATACCTACCTACATACATACATACCTACCTACATACCTACCTACCTACATACATACATACATACCTACATACATACATACCTACCTACATACATACATACCTACCTACCTACATACATACATACCTACCTACATACATACATACCTACCTACATACATACATACCTACCTACATAGATACATACCTACCTACATACATACATACCTACCTACATACATACATACCAACCTATATACATACATACCTACCTACCTACATACATACATACCTACCTACATACATACATACCTACCTACATACATACATACATACCTACCTACATACATACCTACCTACATACATACATACCTACC
>Ga0126342_10014470_pt1 | contig 13931 bp, 12 predicted proteins | sample Cyp1metagenome_FD_92528 | JGI IMG/M metagenome (GOLD analysis project Ga0126342, IMG submission 92528) | Coral microbial communities from Lord Howe Island, Old Settlement Bay, Australia - Cyphastrea 1 metagenome | ecosystem: Host-associated > Invertebrates > Cnidaria > Coral ...
AATGTGAAGTAAGAAAATATACAATGAAACGACACGAAGAAAGCATCAAGCATCAAATGAACATTAATGGACACTATCTCATACAGTAAAACCACAACAACCTCAACATACCCTACCCTCATCTAAACCAAACATTAATCAAACAACTCCGACGAAACATTTAGCAAGATTAACAAAAAGAAACAGTCAAACATTTAGATTTACAACATTGAACAAAAACATAACAGCCTCCCACCTGACCTCCAACCTGTCTTGTCCCAGTTCCCCTGTTTTACCATTTTTTTATGTGACGTAGGTGTGACGTATCAAAGCGCTTCTGGGTCGTGAGGCTCAACCGCTTGGAACTCATAGATCCCAACGCCGATGCCCTTGTGGTGGGCGATGCCAATCTCACCTTCTCCATCCTCCTGGCAAGGCATCGGGAGGCGCGTCGTGGTGCGTGATTTCGCACCAGGTCCCACCCGGGTCCCACCGGGGTCCCACCAGGCATTGGGCCACGTGGGACGAATTGTGGCCACTACGTTTGAGACAATCGAAATACTTCGATGCTTGGCGTGTGACAGCCTCACACAGCTGCCAGCTGTATTGATATCAGCTATATCATATCATGATATCTGATATTCATGGCAGGTATGCCGAAAATTGCCATAGTTCTGTCTTTTATTTTTTTCAAGTGAGCAAAATGATGGCCAAGCAAAGTTTTTCCGGGTTCTTCTTCGTGCCCTGTATGTGTTTGTCAATCGTCGCAATCACCTGGTTTTGACGGGAGTCATTCCAATGCCATTCCGACACATCTGAAACGCGATTTGTCAATGCAAGGTTGCAATTTATCCTGTTTGTGTGATGATTAAGGAGAAAGGTATCCTGAAATCGATGCAACTGTGAAGGCCTGAAGCATCCTGAAGCATCATCAAACGGTGAAGTTCACTATACAAAAACATCAAAAACCGAGCTGGAATCTGCAGTAGACGCAATTATTGTGGCAGAGCAGTAGAGGTGGACTTTGCTCTGTGAGGAGCTTGAAAGTAAAGATGCTGAAGTCTTTCACAACGTGGATGGCACCCGCTTGGCTGTGGATTCGCGGTTTCAGGACATGGCGGGGTATCTGTGGCATAGTTCTGGAAAGGTTGGAAGAATATGATCAGAATATGGATGGAAGATATGGATTGGATTAATATGGAATTTGAATGAATTTGATTGATGCTGATTCGTTTTGACTTTTGACAGAAACGTCCTTGAGGGGGAATCCTTGGTTCTCGCTGAGTTGGTGAATTCCGGTCAATGACTTTGGCACCTGGAGGACATGGTCAAGAAGTTCGGGGCAGTTTACTACAACTTCCCCCATGCTGGAGTGGTCCAAGGTTTTTTCGACGGACATCCATTTGTGAGAATCTTGGCTAATGAACGAAGGCTATGCCATATACCACGGCTTGGTACAGACTTCCCAACCATCGGGCCTGTCGTTTTTTTGGGGGTAACCATTGTAGCGGCTGCGAAAAATATGTTTTTTCTTTGTTCTTTAAAGCTGCCCTACTACAATGTGTAGTCATCGTTGGCTTATTGTCGTTTCAATGCTTGATGTGTAGAAGCACATTGGCAGTAAAAAGTTCTCTCCAACTCCAGCTCCTGTGTTCCACAATGTTCCTGAATGCTACATTCCTATCCCCACAGGATTTTCACTTTGCGACACAACTTGGTTCACCCCTGGGATATCCCACGGGATATCCCACTGGATATCCCACGGGATATCCGTGGGCCTCAAGTGAGGATGGCGGCACGAGAATCTGATGCACCTGTTCTTTCGAGTCCTGGCTCTTAGTGCCGGTGCTTGACCGATTGGTCAAGCAGTTTTGGATGCTGCAGTTCTGTAGCGGAGCATCCCGATTTCAATCAGCCCCCCCAAAAAAACGACGACTCATAAGGAGCCTGCAAGACCATTGAAAAACACCATTGAAGATATTGAAGACCCTTGAAGAGCCCCATGTCCCAAGTGTTTCAAAAAACTTCCCAGATCTATGGTGCTCAACCTGTGGCGCCCATGGCCCCATGGCCATGGCCCCATGGCCAAGGCCTTGCGTGGTTTCGTGAAACCCGATGGCCTAGTGAAGGTCTCTTCCAACTGCTGCGCCAGAGGATGGGATGATTCAAACAGATGCATTCGATATATTCGATAGATATATTTTCCTTGTCGAAATGGATACTGTTCACATTAGATATATATATATATGTCTAATGTGTAGGTTTTTTTCTTAATATGATTCTCATGGTATGTTCCAAATATTGCAAGAAATCAGTAAAGATTCCGTTGAAGCGCCTCTTGACATCTCTTGGACGCGATAGGTTCTGGGTCTGTTTCATTCCCTTCTCGGTTCCATGGGCCGAGTTGCTGAGCTGCGTGCAACGTGGAAGTTCCACAGAGAATCCCTGCACCAACCGACAAATAAGGCACAATCGTAGCATACAGAAAGATACAGAAAGTGTGTTAGCACATGTTAGCACTGTAAGAATGAACACCGCAAGTTGTAGCTCTGGACCGTCCAATATACTACTCCTGATATGTCCCCATCGTTTGGTGCTGTACCATGCTGTACCACTGTACTTTGATTCCTTGTCGATCTTGTTGTTTTGGTTCTGCACAGGAGTTCGGCTGCTTGGCAAATTTAAGTGTGGCTGGGGCACGACAATCACGGCGCACTGAGGTGATTCGAGGTGTCAAAAACCTGATCCGGTAGGAAGAGGGGACTGTTGCAATGATGTTTCAGAAATGTTTCAAGACGTTTATTCTTGTCCACACTCGGAAGCTTCCAACCCTTGACATGGGCCATATTCAGGTTCAGTTCCCCAAAATTCCCCTAACATTGAACTCAACTATTCCTAGTTCGCTCATAAGCTTGAATTCAAATCAAATGAGCACATCGTCCATCATCGTCCAATATATTTCGTTTGCGCTTTGTCAAAGGTTGTCCAGGGCAAAACGCGTCGAAATGTGTCGAACCAGGCAAAATGAATAATCGATGGCTGTGGGCTGGAAAGGCCCCTTTTATCCCATGTAACAGGTATAACATTAGGACTTGTGGTGCATTGTAAAATACTGATCGAAACTTGGCACTCAAGACTCAGTTCGGTAGCTGCTATTAGCATTTGAGCATATTTGAGGCATCACAACTCCATCATGTCAGATTTTTTCGAATGATGGATGATGAATTGTCAAATTGAGGTTTTCAGACATCATTGCTGGAGCTCAGAATAGCTGCCTGGTTGCAGTTGGTCAGGCTTGATGATCTTGATGTTGTATCTGGATATATCTGGATATCCAGATATCTGGATATATCTGGATATATCTGGATGCTGAAAGCCACATTGCTTCATGCCCCAACGATCAACCGTTGATCAACCAGAAAGATCCATGGACCAAGATGGACCCACAGACCCGCGAAAAAACCGCTGGTTGGCCTCCAAGGCGAGTTCGTACATGTGGAGACGCTGCCGTTTCAAGAGTGGAGCCTAAGGCGAGGCCATGGCTCCGCAGTCACTTTCTGACACATCTACTTCATTGATCTCCATTGGCCAAGCCATTTGGTCAATATTGGCCATTTGGCCACTTGCAGGTCTTTTCATGTTTTTTCATTCTTTTCGTTTTTGCATTTTTGCATTAGCTGCATTATGCTGCATTATCATTCTGTTGTCACGGGCTTTGCTCAGAATGAGTGTTCGTACGGTTTGAATCATCAAAATGAAGTGGTGTCCAGTAGGTGTGGAGGCCTTGAGCCCTCAGGCAATGAATATGAGACAGGTTCATTCCACCATGGCAGTTAGCAAGGTCTGTGATCTACCAGGATCATGTTCAGTCAATTCTTGCTTAGATGATTTTAGATGATCTTAGATGGCCGACATTGGATTGCTATTGAAACGTTTTGCAATCGGATGGGGGGGATACATGAACATATTTTATCATATTGTCATATATGTTCATATATGTTCATATATGTTCATATATGTTCAACTCACTTTCATGAAACAAGTCTGGCGGATGTCATGTTTCCTCAGGGGCTACAGACGATCCTATGGAGATCGGCGGGATGCCAACCGACGCCCCGAAGAAAATGAGCACTGGCAGCAAGACGGACTGGGTGATGTGATCAATGTGATCCATGGCAAGGGGAAAGGTTTCGGACATCAACTAATAGGATCTTTGATGATCTTTGTTTAGTGCGGAGACCGCCTTTCTTCAGAGATTGGCTAGTCTGGTTTTGGATGTATTGTCCTCGACTCCTCTTTTTTGGCAGCTTTCCCACAGGGAAATCCCTGATAGTCCTGGTGGTGTGCAATCTGGTTACTTATTTGATGATATTTGCGAGATAAGTTTGCATGCAATGGCAATATATACCATGCAATACCCATTAGATGCTCAATGATTTTGTGGTGAACATGGTTTTATAGCCGGACGGCAACACTTAAATTGTGTAAAGGAGCGCGGAAACCCCAAGTGTTTGTCGAACTCACAGGTTTCAACAATCCAACACAACTATTCCACCGCACGAACTTGTTCAACAACCAACAGAATTAGTGAATAATTAGTGCGTATAAAATCGTATGAATATAATTTTGGAAAGTTGCACTACAATCACCGGACATGAATGGGACATCAGCACTGATCTTCTACACCAGCGTTTTCATGTCGACAGGCAGGTGTAAGTTCTCAAGATCATGAGGCTCGGAGCCAATGTTGCGCAGCAATGCGCAGTATGTTTCCAACACGCAGCACCTGCAACATGCTGACAAGTTTAAAGAAGCCCAGGGAGTCTCAAAGGTATGGCAACAAGCACTACAGAAAGTCGAGGACAGTCGAGTCAAAGAGATGGTGCCAAAGGTGTCAGACTATGGAAATTCAATCACTTTCTGTGGAAAATCCGCCCACTGGCAAAAGGCCTGTGAGATACTTTGTGGCTATGCTTTGCGCCGGCTTGAATCCAATACGATTTCTTACAATGCTACGATAAGCGCTTGTGAGAAAGGCGGAATCTGGCTTCCATCCCTGTGCATGTTGCAGGAACTTGATTGGCAGGGAATGGAAGTTTCAGTGATTACCAGCAGTGCAGCCATCAGTTCATGCCGGGAAAGCAACCAATGGGGCAGAGCAATGTCTTTGCTGGATAGAACCTATGATGAATCTTTACAGCCTAACACCATCACCTACACTGCCTCGGTTAGCGCGTATGAGAAGTCAAGTCAATGGCATTTGGCCTTACACTCGTTGGAGCACATTCAGTTGAAGTGCATCCAAGGGCACATCTTTGCCTTGAACTCATGCATTGCATCATGCGAAAATGCACAGAAGTGGGATTTAGCCTTGACATTCTTTCATTCCCTGGCTTGGAAGGTCCAGAGAGATGTTGCCACATACAATGCCACTCTCAGTGCATTGGGGACAGGTCACTTCTGGCAAGGCAGTTTGCAAAAATTCAGGGACCTCAGCAGTTCATTGGATCCGACAGTCATCACTTACAACTCCGCTGTGTCCATCTTCGAGAAGGTTTCTCGATGGCAGCACGCACTTCTCGTATTTGATGAGCTTGCGCAGCTTGCGTCACGGAGACTGCAAGCCAAAGTTACTACATGCAACTCACTTATAAGCGCCTTCGAAAAATGTGGCGCATGGCGCGAAGCACTACATTTAGTAAGCTGTATGATTCAAGTTTTGCGTCTACGCCCAGACTCAATCACTTACAATGCAACAATCAGCGCTTGTGAGAAGGCGTCGATGTGGCAGCTGAGTTCTTGGTTGCTTTTCGAAGACCAGCTGGAAAGAGATATTGTTACGTGCAACTCTGCAGCAACAAGCTGCGTGAAAGGTTTCTCTTGGCAAAATGCCATTGCAATTTTCCAACACTGTCATTTGCTCTCTGGATCCAGGCGACCAGGGCAACCAGTGCGACCAGGGAAAGATGCCATCTCCTGTGCAGTTGGCATTGATGCCTATGGAAAAGTTGCAGCCTGGCAAAGTGGCTTTTGTTGCATGGAGCAGCTCCTTCAATCAGACGTGAAATTGGACCTTGTAGCCTGCAACCGGGCCCTCAGTGCTTTCGAAGATGAAATCTCTTGGCAAAAATCATGCGGCTTTTTGGAGGACCTCCTTTTGCAGATGAAAATTAATGCGATCACCTGCAACACTGCCATTGGTGTTTACATCAGGGGCACTCAGTGGAACAGAGTTTTCAACATCATCACTGAGCTGGAACAGAGACACTTGCAGCCCACCTTGCTCACTCATAATTCTGCCATACAAGCATCAACTGTTCATGATCAATGGCAGTTAGCATTGTTGTCCTTCAAAAGACTGGAGCAGAAGGTTTTGCCAGATATTTTGACCTATCATTTTGGCATGGTTGCCTTTCAAAAAGGACACCGGTGCCTTGAAGCCATCCATTTGATGGACCGTTTTCAGAGGGCAACTGAGAATCTACGATTAGAGAAAGGTTTGCGCAACGAGGACTTAGTGACTACATGGGATTGATGGTCAAGATCCGCAGTAGGCATGAACCATGATGAAACTCTATGTATATCTATGTATGATGTACAGCTTCATTCAAATTGATCGTTTATCTCACCCAGTAGCATCATCCACGATCATGGAGTAGTCAGGACAACATCAGCTTCATTCCAGGATCTCATGATATTTAAAAACTCGACCGCTAAAGCCCAGGAAAATTACCGAAGCCAATCCGCGAACTCAGACATGGCGGCCCACTGAGTGGAAGTTGAGGGGCAAGACAGACATGTAAAGTCATAGTGACGGATGCCGGATGCCCATAGTGGCCGCAAGTGCAAGCAGTCAGCATCCTTTTGCATGTGGTATTATGTGGTATTGTTGGGCCAGAACAGACTTCTAGCCTTTTAGGTGCTTTCACTCTGGCCGTCGCCTGGGTCGCTGTCCAATCAGGTCTACACTTTCCGCTACTTGCCATCTGGTGGCACGCCGCCAAAAGCTTTGATCAGGCCACATCTCGTCAACTGTAATTCCTGACGTCCAGTTCACGTAAGGCGTAAGGCATGTTTGCCACATGCTTCCGCAGGTTTCAGGTTTCGAGACCACAACGAGAATGATTCATTCGGAATGAACATGGGTGTGCACCGATGTACACCGATGTACACTCGGTGCTGACTGTGGTGCTGGCCTTGATGAGGCGGCCTCCCACAAAAAACGACTTGCTCTTGTCGGCCGAAGGGAAACTGAGAGGAATCAGCTAGGACCCCGGACTTCCAGGTGGAATGAGACCGCACACACACAGATATATAATTTATATAATTATACAGTGTATTATAAATATATATATATATATTTATTTATTGTATAACTTATAACACATATACATTATTATGAGATTGAGATCCATCATACTTGTTTTTTTGGTTTGGGAGCTGGCACTTGCACGTTTGAGTTGCGCTGGCTTGCTGAATAGAATAGACCAGCTAGAATCGGCAGACGTTCAGTGAATGGGTGATTGAGTGATCAGCAGTGGCAAGGTCAAGGGCAGAGACAGAGGAGAGCTGAGGTCAGGACCTTTGTCGGTTCTGTCGGTTCTGTTTTTTTTGTCAAATCAATTGCTCTGGGACGTTGTTTGGAAGTGACGAGTGAGGAACTGTATTCTCTGAGCAGCTCATGCTCTGCGTAAACGCATGTAATAAGCGTGTATACGACCAATATCGACCATTATGCCGTCATGCCGAGGAGATTTACGAATTGTTTCTCACCTATGTGCAGGGGATTCACGTTGGCTAGCTTTGGGATGATGCGAAACCGATCGCTTACGATGGCGAAGATGTTCATGCAAGAGGTCTTCAGAAGAGCTTTGAAACATGAGTAAGCTGCCCTGCGCGAAAAGAAAAGGCGTCATTCACCTTGCAGCCCTGTTCTTGCTTGTTGTGTGGCACCAACATTGAGAAAGATGAAAGATGCGAAGCATTGAAGGCCACTTCAACAGCGAAGCACGGTGAGACATTGTGAAAATTATTGAAGCAACGTGAAGCACGATTGAGAAGCATGCAGCATGTGCTATCCACACTTATCCACACTGGATGCCAAGAAATACCAAGTAGGTCTTTATGCCTGCTGGTTGCTCTTCGGCGCTCCTGAGAGCACTCCTAGGCCCATCTCAAGCAGCCCAATCATGCGATGGGGGTTGTCGGGAATACAATATCTATAATATCATATATTATACGAATTAATTTTAAAAACACCCCCCCACACACACATATATATTACTATATATTATACATTTCTCATCATTTCTCTGTATATAGATTCTACATTTCTAACATATATTGCCACATGGTTTAACTGCTATTTGGCCACCAAATGCACCCGTGACGAAAGTGCCGTCACCGGTCACCTTGACTTCTTTTTGGGAGAATGGCTGAAGGATTGGTGATTCACAGCAGATCGAGTTTCTATTTACGGCAGATGCAGAGAAATTCGGCTCACCATCCGGATCCATCCGGATCTGGTGTCATCTGGTGTTTCCAACTGACCCAAGGTCGTTTGTCAGTGAGAGCTGACACAGAAGGCTCCTTGGCTTGGCCTTCAATGTCCCTGACCGAGACGTTGCAATTGGTTCAGGTCGGAGATGTTGAGGTTTGAAAACAGGGCGACCCACAATTCCAATGGAGAAATTTCATCCCCAGTAAAATGGTCTAAAATGATCTAAAATGGTCATTTGGAGGGTATACTATATACTGGGTATAGTCCATTATCAAACAAGCTCAATATTCAATGTTGCCATGAGGATTTTCAATGATTGCGGATAGATCGTGGGAATGGCAGCAATAAAATCGTTGAAACGGCACGACGTCGCGACAGCTGGGACAGGTGGCATCAATGCTCCAGTTGGACGACATGATCCCTGAGCTGATTGACTTAGTTTGGCAGGCGGGCAGAAGTTGTCCTCGGGATTCCTCGGGGTGGGGGTGATTTGGACTCGACTTTCATGTTGAATCAGGATGGTTGTTGTTTCAAAGCGTGAGAGATTGCTTGATAAATGCACAGAATTGCACAGACATACATAAAGATATAAACACTTAATATGTGTATATATATATATTCCGTGTGTGTGTGTGTGCCTGTGTGAGGATGTCGTTTTAGGCAACCCGGCAACCCACCAGAATCTTCAAGCTGATACCATATATGGTTTCATAGTGTTTCATACATCAGGACGTCCACCGGCCCACCGTTGCCTTTCCAGGCCATGTCTTGCGGAGCTGATATCGCAGAATTGAAGGTGGAGGGTCCAATTCAGCATGGCCGGGGTTTTGACCCACGCTTCCATGAGGATTCTTGTCAAATGCTCCCGAACTTGATTTTGCGCAACGGACTTTCGCAACAGCCTGTCTCATTTAGTTTCGAAATACCAACATCCCTTCTTGTGAAGCTTTTGGTGGAAGGAAGGCTTCCAAAAAGAACAATCAATTGAGAAGGGAAGCGTTTGGTGGTTTGGAGATGGGTTTGCAAACAAGCACAAGACAATTACAAGCGCAAAGTATCTTGAAGTCGCCCAACGTGAAGGCACCGAGTCCATAAAACACAATGAATCCACGAGACAGAGCCCTGAATGGATGATGTGGATGTTGCGTTGATTTCTCCGAAGCTCCCACAGCTTTCAGTGGCGCAAGGTGGCATGTGAAAAGCTTGAGCTGGAGCCCCAGGACCCCCAGGCGGAAATTGGAGGACGTGCACGCGACGCATGCGACGCATGCGACGCATGGCTGCCGGAATTGTTGGCTCATGTTGGCTCCACAGTCACCGCAGCCACAGCCACCTTACATCAGGATCCTATGATGGAGGGCGGTAGATATTATTGGATAATATGATGTGTGATCCTCAAATCATACTTCAATGATACATACATTTTAAAAGAATAGTTTGATACGTGCTGTTGACAGGGGATGATTCTGCGATTCGATATTCAAACACCCAAAGCATCCCAAAACCATCGCGTGTGTTTCGTCGAATTTTCGACCATCAATTCTGACCGACTTCCCGTTGTGCCAATGTCGAGCCCCCCCAGCCCCGGCGTGCGGCGACATGTGTTGCTGGCAAGCTTTCTGGCGGGTGGCACCTCAGGGTCGCTTTGGCCCAACTCCTCAATTATACAGTACACATTTCTTTACGGCATTGTTATATAGCTGCCATGCCATGCACTGCTAATCTATGCAAATCTTAAATCTTATCATTATCTCTATTTTTTCTACTGTAGACATTGCTGAAATTCATTTAAGTATATTTAAGTGACATTCACATTGATTCACATTGGAATGCATATCTCAGAGATTCTCGGAGTCCTTCTCCACAACCAACCTGGCGGCCTGGTCAGTTCAGTTCCCAATAAGTTGCAGAGAGGATTGGAGAGCGAAACTCCCCGAGCATGAGCCAGGATGTAGTAAAATGTTCAAGACTCGCCATATCTCCTGCCTATAACTATATTAATACTATATTATTATAATACTATAACTTTTGTATGCCTTTGTTGGGTCATGAATTCCGAACACGTCCGTGGAGAACGCTTTCTGAAAGTGAGGCTTATTGCTTCCTATGGCCTTTTGAGATGGAGCACCATGGCAAATTTGTCCGGCCTTGGGATAAATGATATGGTAAAAAGTAGTAATGAAGTCATAGCTTTGCTAGACCCTTAGCCTTTAATTATTTTAAGTAGCTTATAGCCTCACGGATATATCGGAGATCCATGGATATCCACAAATCAGTCAGATAACTACGTATAGATAACTTAGATAACGATAGAGTTTCCAAGCCCAGTTGGTTCAGATCATTTCACATCCAGGCTTCGATCTCTGTCCATCTCATCCAAGGAGAGGGTTGCCCTGAATTTGTGCGCAGACAAATAGAGGCGAGGCGGCAAAAACTGCCAGAGCGCGTCATTTTAGTTCGACCTTTGATCGCAATGGAGACGTGGGAGACCATGTGGACTTATGAACGAAGGTTTTCGAAGGCCTGAAATCACATATACAGTATATATATACATATACCACATATTGTAGATGTACTGTAATTAGAGATTTCTGATGATTTCAGATATTTCAGCCCCAGAATGATCAGATATGATCAGAAATGATCAGATATCAGATGATGTATGATGATATCAGACTGCATTGCCAAGGACACGGACAATCAGAAGGGATGCTTGTTCGCATTTGGTTCTCTCAAGCTGTGACCGTAGCCGTGGGATGCCGCAGTGAAAATGCATGAAAACTTAGGAACATTGACAGGACGCTCTTCAAGAAAAAAGGCGACAACCTGATGGAACTCACTGAGTGCCACTCTTAGTGAGTCTTAGTGACTTTTTGCTGCGAGTTTGAGGGTAGATGCATGATGGCAACATGCGCTGGGACATGCAAAGGCTTACTCGATCCAATGAAACACCAATGCCAATGTGGTATGTGGCCAGTGTGCTTTGGGATTTGTTCCTTTCAGCAGTGGATCAAAGAGTGTGACTGCAAATTCCATTCCATTGGCCTTCAGGCCTTCAACTGTTTAAAACTTAACATGTTGATTGTAGTTGTTTTCTTGCATTCGAGAACTGGCACATCATGTTGCAGCAGGTCGCAGAGATGTGTAGAATGCCGTCATATGCCGTTTTTGCCAAGTTTGGATTTGAAGATGCAGATATCCTGTAGAGCATCCTGTAGAGCATCATAGCCGACACTATAGGTAGAGCATAGCTCCTGCATAATGTCCTGCATAGCTGCCATAGCTTCTCCTTTCCAGGTTGGGCAGCCGGCAGGCCAAAGCAGTTGGGCGACGCATCAAAGGAGTGGTTGGAGAAACTTTAAGCGTTGCGCAGGGATGGCCTGGATGGCCTGCATGGTGGGCCCATGGATGCCGATGTGATGGTAATGTGTAGTGGATTGATGTGGGTTGATGTGGGTTGATGTGACTGCGATATGATGTAATATGTGACTAGAAAGTGACTATAGTATACTATAGTGACCTATCAATGAACCATCCACGCATTTCATGGCTGTAGTTGCGGCAAGGATTTCTCTTTTGCATGTCGTTTCATGACATTGTAACATTTTCCTCAAGTTGCTTGGATGTTCAGTATGAGACGTGTTGCATGTGTGGAATGCATTGATGCTATACTCATTGGCTTGAGCTGAGGACAAGAAGGTTCACTTTTATGTCTCACCTTTCCAGCGAACTCTTCAAACTGCTCCTTGGATTGAATCTGAAGCTCACAAGCACACAGCATCACACAGCAATCGCTGCGCTTCTTTGGCCCCAGTAACAACGTTGCATCGAGGCAAGGAATATCATTTTCTCGAATTTCGATCCAGATCAAGTCGTCCACGTCTCCGTTGATCCACGGATTCGGGAACAAGAATTTGGAAATTTACAAGGCGGAGTTCGCGGGATCTGGCCGGATTTCGCGGGTGAACAAACTGAGCCTCGCTGGTACCCAATTCTCGGATATTTCAGATATGATTATGACTTGATTAATTATGAATATTATGAATGCCATTTATTACATCATGGCATTCTATGATATTTTATGGCTGCATGATTCGGCAGTGACGCATCTTATTCTCATGGCGTAACCCGATGTATTTCCCACCTTGTGAGGAAGGATTGGGTGGATTGAGATTTGATTCGCTGTTTTGGTACCTTTTGCAAAAACCGGGCAAGTGTTTAGACCCGTGTGAAAGTGACAAGTTCTATTTGTGCATGATACCCCCCGGCTGGTAGGTGACAATTTCATTGGGCTTCGCGAGGAAAGGACAAAGATCCGGAGGTTTTGGTTTCATGGTTGCAGGTTGAGTTTTTGAAGCACGAGCTGCTGTAAGACTGTCAGGCAAAATCAATGCTCTTCAACACCCAATTTATGTCCCCATGTATTTCCAACATTGAGATATTGATGGTATATATATATATATATATACTATATATATGTGTGTGTGTGTGCGTGAGGTGTATTGATAAGGATTCAGTTTCAGAAACTGGGCGCATGAGGTACCGATTTCCTACTGGCGAAAGTGGTGCAGATGTCTATGATCGGACGAAACAATGGTGGGATTCAATGATGCAGAGACTCCTGGGCTTGTAGTTCAGCATTTGACTCTGTGCATGATATTTTTTGGGACTTGGCAGTCATTGACTCTGGCTAGCCCATTTGGTCCCCCAGGACATTACTACGAAGACAACAAGGCCAAAGCAGTCGTTGTCGTTACACATGGCCTGGCAATGCGGCTAATTCTGATGCAGTTGTTTCACTGGTCTCCCAACACCTTCCACACGGTATGGAGCCTCTGCCTTGTTTAGCAAGAAATGCTGTGCGTGATCACTTGGATCGCCACTGGAGATTGCCTCCACATCTGGAAATCTCAATGCTTATTTTGTTTATTTTTTTGGGAGTTCATGAGTTCATGGCATGGGACCAAGAGAGGCCATGGGACCAAGGAATCCTGACAATTGCGCCATGTACGTCTTGAAGAAGAACACCTCCAGCAATGCCGTGTACCCGTACTACCTGGACGATGTTGAAGGTGACAGAGCCATGTCGTCCATTGACCTGGCCACTTTCTCAGAGGAATGATATGGGTATGGGTCAAGACATGTCAAGACCTATGAACTTACCATATGATTAAGGGAATAACATGGAATAACCATCCAAAAACCAGCTACTTAAGGGATTTAGGGATCTTTAGGGTACCTAGGGTCCCGTCTAGGGTACCAGGCTTCGACCCATATGGAATGAATACGGAATGATGTTGTTCCGCATGTTCAACTGCACTGTGTTTTCTGAAGTGGCTTGAGGTCGTTACCTTCAGAGATGATTCCATGAGAAAGATGACCCTGGTGGATTACTTGTCCATTCCTCCGCCCAGAACTTTGCAGCTACAGAATCTTGCAGATGTGTCCCACC
>Ga0126342_10014471_pt1 | contig 13930 bp, 8 predicted proteins | sample Cyp1metagenome_FD_92528 | JGI IMG/M metagenome (GOLD analysis project Ga0126342, IMG submission 92528) | Coral microbial communities from Lord Howe Island, Old Settlement Bay, Australia - Cyphastrea 1 metagenome | ecosystem: Host-associated > Invertebrates > Cnidaria > Coral ...
AAGCACCTTTCGGTCCATCAGTGGATTCGCTTTGCCATCCCTGATTCACAACAACCAACCTCTCCTATAGGTTTCCTATTTTTGAAACTTCCGCCACCGCCTTGTGCGGTACTACTGGTAGATTCAATGGGTATATTCCCTTACATAGGCCTAAAAAATTGGCCTTATATTAATGGTAGGTACCTCCAATCAATCGGATCCTGAAATTCCCATTGATATATATGGGTTCCACACATCCCAGATATGTTGCTGTGAAAAAAAAACTCGCATCCCGGGTGCCATGACAGCCATGACAGCCATGACTCAGGTTGAATCCGCGGATTTTCTTCGCTGCAATTTTTCAGTCATAGAGATTTGAGCCCAACAGAAATAGAGAAACATTTCCACAGGATGGGGGCCCAGTTCGGAATCGGGTTCAGTTGGTGCGTTAAAAACATTTCAGATATAACTACGTATACAATAACCATATATGGTGTATGATACGCAAATAACCATATTTAGATGGGGTTATAAACCAACCAACATTCACATCACTGGAGCGCCCCATCCTGCAGGATGATAAGATGGTAGCTGGTATAGATGATGTTTACAGTCAGCTGTTTCCAGGATGGTAATTTCCAGTCAACAATAGATGATGTTTTTCCCCACAATTTTCCAAGGTGGTTTTAAAGATAGGTTGGATAGCAGACATTGATTTATTGGAGCAAACACTGGTTTCAATGATCTGCTTTGGGAATGAGGAAGCGAACAGAAGCCAGAAACTGTTTGGGGGTTACCGATGTTTTGGGGATTATCAAAATCCATCGAGGAATCCCGTTCTCAACCCAGTACAAAGAGAAGACATTTATATAGGGTTTGAACACTCCAGAAATGAGAGTTTCAGCAGATAGACTGATGATTTAAGCTATGGATGATTTGTATAACCAATGAACGGGCTGGTAACTTTGGGTCACTGGGTTTCATGGATTGGCAGTAAATCAAAGGCTGTGGTCGGCCAAGAAGTGTTCGACATGGCTCAACCACCAATCAGAATCGATTTATTCGGGGATAGCCGGGATAGCCGCTGACGTCCACAAGCGCGTCTGGACAAAAAATCTCAGCGCTTTAGGCTTCAGGGGAGAATTCTGAGCCATAGATGCAAAAATGGTATATATCTCATCGAAAAAGTAACATAACTATGGAAAATCTCCATTTTTAATGGGACAACTCATTATTTCCATTGCCATTTTCAATAGCAAACTGTTAGTTTACCAGAGGGTATCTCATCGAAAAAGTAACTGCCGTATCCAGGAGTGGAGAGGATTATGAAAGATTTGATCTGCTTATTTGATTACCCCTCCATGATTACTATAATAAAAACTGGTTGGTGGTTTGGAACATTTTCAGTCAGATTTTCATATTTTTCAGAGGGGTAGCATACCACCAACCAGAAAAGTACCATAAATCCAATCGTTATTGGACTTATGTTCACCAACTTAGTTCACCCGTTTTTGCTAGTTAGGTCACCGTTTTCCAATTGTGCCGTAAAGCGGGGCCCACTTTCTAGCAACGCCATTATGTTGGTAAACCTTGGTTGAGTAGTTGTTTTATCCCATGAATCTGGATAAATTATGTTATGACATCATGGCGTTTCCAATTATGTATTTATATATATATACATAAATGGCCGATTTGTTCAGTTAATTTCAGGCCAGTAAATCGCTATAATTCAGCCAGATAATGGACATAGATATTAGCCAGCTCACTATTATTCTGATTGCGGGTTTTTTATACGGTTATTTTATGATGGTCACCATTGACCATTGACCAAACATTGTTCAGATGGGTTGCAACATGTTGAAACCACCTCCGAAGTCAATGAACGAGACAGCGCTAGTTTTCACTGGGTGATTTTAGGCTCCAGCGGGCGAAACATGACATCAACGTGCCATCATAGCCGAGGCTGAGCCTACGACCTTTATACCTTTGACAAGCAACAATAATTGGCATCTTTGGACCCATGAAACGGAAATCTGAGAAATGTTCAGGACAATTACCCTCTGGTAATTTGTCACATAGCTATTTAACATGGCCCATTTAGTTCGTTGATTTACCTGTTAAAGACGGAGATTTTCCAGTTCGCAAACTGTTAGTTTACCAGATGGTATTTGCTAACTCAGAAATGTTTCACATGACATCTCTAATAAGCTATAGATCATGGAAACAAAAGTTTTGAATCCCCTCAGTTTGAAGGCATGGACTCAGAGTCACGTGATATGGATCAGAAGTGGAGCTAAGATGGGATGGTCCACTGTTGTTTCGACCAACAAACCCAGTGTATCGGTGGCAGTGACAAAAAGTTGACCGATTCACTCGTTTGGGGCGATCGCCTGTTCTATGGTGATTTCCCCGGATGAAATGTTTGTGAACAAGGTGCAATCGCCATGGAATAGGAGTGGTGTGTAAAGTAAGCACTCTTGTCTACACAAATGTTGTATGTTTAGTGACACTGTGCACATCATGATTTCGAAATATCTCCCGTTCTGTTTGTAAATATCCACATGAATTCTTGGAGTTTCGCATTTCATCCCATTTCATGTATAAATGGAGATCGATAAGGACCAATGCTTAGCACTCCAAAGTCCATTTCCAACGCGCTCCTTTCGGCAGAAGGCCTGGGATGCCCCGCTGGAAAAGCCCGGGAATCTGTGGGTCCCCCAGTTATAAGTTGAGAAGTTGTCTTATAAACAGTTGTAAACCCCATGAATACTATGGTCGTTTTAAGATCTTATAAGATTTCATAGGTTATAAGATGTTATAAGATTTTATAAGATGTTTTTTGCGTATCACAAACCATACAAAAATTTGAGTTATGTTCACCAACATGTTCACCAACTTAGATATCGTAAACGGGGGCTCCACTCGCAGGGAAATCCCCGAAGGAAGTGGCTTAAGCCATGGGACTGGCTCTCGGGGGTACCCCTTTATCAATCGCTGGGTGATTTGGAATGGAAATTCCGAACATCAAATTGATGATTTAGGGTACCCCCATTTTAGGAAACCATGATTCCAGGGTTCGGTCGCAGTGAGCTATAATTTACCCAGATAATGTTATACTATCAAATTACCAATTCTATAGTGGCTCATCCCAGAAATAAAGTAAGTGGATTAGTATTAAGAAAAAAACAGGGAAATTTGCATGGGATAAGTGGGTGGTTAATCCACGTAAATTTCACTGGGGTGAACGAACCCACTTACGAGCCGTGGGATGATATCTGGGTAAATTATAACGACCTCACGTCGCGACCGAACCCTGGAATCATGGTTTATTTTAGGAAAATCATCCCCAAATGGCCGGACTATTCAGGTTAGTGAAGTATCTCCATAGAATTTTCCACAAATGTGGTATACTTGGTAAACCCAATCATGAATCATCCCATTAACCAAGCATTTGCGGGTAATTTTTACATTATCCTAGTCATAGAGGTATACCCAATTTCATAAACCTCTATTGGGGATGTTGACTATGAATTATTGGGTTTACCCTCTGGTAAACCAACATAGCTATGGAAAATAACCATCTTTGATCGGTAGATCAACTATAAATGGGCAATTTTCAATAGCAAAATTAAAAATTACCAGAAGGTACCACATGATATCCCCATTTGTGTTGGTGAAATCCCATTTGGTTTCCTGTGAAGGCTGGCCATATGAATCATGTAGAGTGACTGGAAAACTCTGAGGTATACCTTGGTAAATCATTGTTGCTTTCATAGATTTCAGAATGTTTGAAGTATATTTGAATATGGATATATATACATTGATATATATCTAGATATTCATACAATAATCTACAATATCTAGATATCATATTAATATATACCCTCTGGTTATTTAACATAGCCATGGAAAATGGCCCATTTATAGATGATTTTCCCAGCTATAAACCTCCATTTATTTTACGGGATTTTCCATGGTTATGTAAAATAACCAGAGGGTATATATACATATCTAGATATAATATAATATATGGTTGGTGGTTTCAAACATGTGTTTTTTCCATTTCATATATGGGATGTCATCCTGCCCATTGACTTTCATATTTTTCAGAGGGGTAGGTCAACCACCAACTAGATATATGTTTGTACATATGTATGAATTACAGATGGTATATATTATATCTGATATCTAGATATTCATACAATAATCTACAATATCTAGATATAATAATCTACAAGATCTAGATATAATATGATTTAATAGATATACTATGATATAATTTGATATATAGATACATGTACATATTTTTTATTATTTACATGCATAATCCTAGGTCATATCCACAGGGTGCTTCCATTTGCATCAGGCTCATGGCGGTCCCCGTTGCAGGCGGACGCTGGTCAAAGGTGATACCCAACTGATCACAACTGGATGGATTTGAATATAGCATAGGCATATATACAATAGATACTGTAATCTATTTAATATAACATAATATAATATAATATATATATATATATAGTATTTATATAACATAGTATATATATATAATTAATCAATCCAGTGATGTAAATAGCGAATATTGTCCTATTCAGTATGTGCTCTGGGGGTGCCCCTTCTATTAATCAAGCAGTCCGACAAAGGACATCAACTACAATGTTTTGCCCCAGTGTTGTTTGATTATAAACCTTAGCAACTAGTTCGATTCAAATCCGCAAACCCAAACAATATAGAAAATCCAATTAAAATGGATCGGCTTTTGGGGGTCCCATTTCCAGCTTTGTATGACTAACACTTACTAGGCAGTTGGTTTTTTGAAACTCATCATACGTATGGTTTATATACATCTCCTGCGAGGTGGTGCCACCCCAGTTATAGGTTGGCAATTTGGATCAATCTAGGTTTATTCTAGGGTTATTAATGGATGATTAATTGCATGACTAATGGAGGATTAATCAATGGATATTAGTGATGGATGATTTTTTATCGATTCACCGAAGCGTTTGATTGATATGGTGAGGGTGAAGAATTTCCAAATCCCCTTGTTTTTCTTGCAATCCCTTCCCTTCCATATCGAATTTTCAACACTCACTTTCTCTGAATATCGATACAGGATGGGGCTCCCCAGTGATGTTTGTTGGTTTATAAACCATGAAATAATCCCCATGAATACTAGTTCGTTATATCTACCATAAACCATCGTTTTTTCAGCCACTTTTCAAAACCACCAACTGAACGCGAGCCAACGTTTACGGGGGGCCCATCCTGAAACAATTTTTGACTTACCCTCTGGTTATGACTAACATGGCCATGGTATAAATGGCCAATAGAAATAGATGATTTTCCCAGCGAACTAAACCTCCATTTATTTACGGGATCAGTTCTGGATCAGTTCTCGGCTGGAGGATCTGACCCAGTAAAATGATCCGAAAATTGGCCCTCCAAATGATGGCCCACAATCGACAAGGGTCACCGAAGCGAGGGAATTCGATGGGCTATGGGATTAGTTAAGGTTGGTGGTGACTGGAACATGAATGGAGTATGACTTTCCATGAAAAGTTGGGAATTTCATCATCCCAACTGACTTTCACCCCATCATTTTTCAGAGGGGTGGGTATACCACCAACCAGTAAGTGCTTAGTAACTGGATTATAAGTGGCTGGGTTATAGCCCAGCTAACCAGTCAAGTTAAGATATGTTCGTCGCCAAGGGTGCATTGCAAAGCAGCTTCCCTGAAATACTTTGAACAAACAAAAAACAGGAAAACAACCCTGAAAGCAGATTTCAATATATATTCTTTTCAAAAGAGTTGAAGTAGTTAAGTTGCCAATTGTTTTTAGTCAAAAAGTGTTTATAAAGAAAATTGAGTACCAGCATGCGACACACTACTGTGTTTCCAGCTGTTCGAAATGTCCATGCAATGTAAATATAAATGTGCGGACTGCTTTGCCACACAAAGCAGACGAACAGTAATAAAAACGCGACCTTCAATGATGGCATCCTTTTTTCCCTCAGGTTAGCCGCACCGGGCACGGTTCTTTGTACAGAAATTGTAAGAAAAAAGTTGTATACCAGTGAAAATCCACCCTTTGCAGTAGGTAAATTGCAACTTGGTCGTCATCGTTAAAAAATCGATGCGGCTTTGAGGCTTCAGCCCGAGTGAACTCCGGAATCCGCCGGCTCCAGCCGCAGAGCCTACCGAAGATGCTACCGGAACTAGCGCCGGTTTGTTCTACCGCAGCGAAGAACCCGGAAGGGTTCTACAGCATGGGGCCCCATAGTTAGCTAAGTTGGTTTATAACTACAGAAACAATAGTGTATGATACTTATAACTACATTTAGATGGGGTTATAAACCAACTTAGCTAACTATGGGGCACCACCTTGTACCATCGCGTGATACAGTGACCCGAATGCAGAAGTCATTGGGCAAGTCCACCGCCAAGATTGGTAGCATCTATTGCGTCGATGGTCAAACTCACCAGCAAATAGCTCATCGAAGTAGCGGACATAGAATTTCTGAGCAAATGAAAACGACCTCACGTCGCAACCGAACCCTGGAATCATGGTTAATAAGGGGAATCATCCCAAACCTTACTTCAGGTTAGTGAATTAATATGAATTATCATAACTAATTTGCCCAGATAGTATGTATTTCATATCAGTGGGATGCGATCAATCATGATGTAGCCATGAGAATAGATGTAGTTAGAACATGTTGGAACTCCCTAGTTTATAACCCCCATTCGCTCAAAAATATATCCATAGCAGTCAAGATAAGTTGAACAGTTTCGTTATTCCCATATGGAGTCCATATTATCTCTAGTAATAATGAATCATTTATCCCCACAAATTGGTGTTATAGCGGTTTGAAATGTCCACATTCCCAGAATAATGGCGTTCTATTGCTCCAGCTACAATCCCCATTCTTCCCAACTTGGTGGCTCATCCCACAGCTCGTGTTTGTGGGTTTGTTAGTTCACCCCAGTGAAACTCGTGGATTCACCATCCACTTAACCCATACAAATTTCGCTGCTTGGGTTTTTTTTAACTAAGCCACGGCTACTTTATTCGTGGGATGAGCCACCAAGTGTAGATGCATATATATATGCATACATATGTATGTATGTATGTATGTATGTATGTGTGTATGTATATATATATATATTCACTAGTTGGTTCCTAATAGCTATTCCTATAGCTATAATATTAGTCCATGGTCTTTTGTCATATATATATATGATTCCTATACCAGCTAATATTTAGTTTTACATCCACCAGCCACCAGCTATGGATCTTCATCCGCCGTGAGGTCCAGGGTTGCCAACTCCCAAGGAGGTCCTTCAGCGCTTGGTGAAGGCCTTTGGTGAAACCAAGGTGCGCGGTAGCTGTGCGAGCTGGGGCGAATGGAGATGGTCTAAGATGCTTGGAGGTAGAATTATGGTGGCTAGGGAGATTTAGATGGGATCTATACATATATATATATAATAACATTATATATCTTTATAGATCCCATAATATAATTACATCATATATCATTATATATGCCATTATAATATCATAATATGTCATAATATAATCTATAATATATATATATCACTATATAGCCACCCGTAGGAGGATAATCGAGATCGGGTCCCGGGGTTCAATCTCCATAAGTTGGGAGATTTACTGCCCTACTGGTGGCAGTATGATCTCCAGTAGAAACACACCCAAGGCATTTGGAATGCAAAAAACTGGATGTGGTTTTTACTAATGGAGTAAGACTAGAGATAGTTGCAGCCACAGGACTGAGGTCAACATAATAGGTTGTTTATCATTTTTTTATCATTTTTTCATCATTTTATTTTATCATTTTTTAACGTTTTTTTTTATCATTTCCCGACCCGTGTATCATTCTTTTGGAAATTTGTGCATCATTTCCCAGCAAGTGTATCGTTTTTACAGCCCGGAATCAAACCGGAACCTCGCGGAAGCAGCCCGGAACCCGCAAATGATAAAAAAAACGATAAACAATCGTTAAAAAAATGATAAAAAAATGATAACGCAAAATGGTTAAAAAAAATGATAAATAAATGATCAAAAACTTAAAATATGTTTTCCAGTCTCTTGCTGCCAAAAAATCTCATAATTAGTAAGACTCCCCATTAAAAGCAGGAGTACTATTAGCTAACCATCCCAGTTAATTTTGGGGAGTCTTACTACATAAGCCATGTCCAACGGATGTTGAGCTAGCTGTGATGCACTCCAATGGGGATGTCTTTCACATGGTCTTTCACGATTCTTACCCTCTGGTAATTTAACATAGCTATTGAAAATGGCCATAGAAATAGTTGATTTTCCATTAAGAATGGTGATTTTCCATAGTTATCTTAGTCTACCAGAGGGTATCTGGAGGATGAGATCAGATATACCAAACGTGGACTGGATCGTTTAACAATTGAGCCATTAAAACTATATTTAAAAAAATAACGAACTTTTGATGGGGGAACACAGCAGATTTTGCAAACGGAGATTACGAGTATCATACAAAACTGAAGGATACCTAAGTACCACCCAGAAAAATCGGATGGGATGGAGGTGTTTTTCATAGCTCAAGTAATTGGATGCTACGATGTGGGGTTCAATGCAACTCCTTGCAAATAGGGCAGTCAACAGAAAAATTGATGGATATATCATGGAAAATCACAGGATAGAAATAATGGTACACATATTTATCACACCAGAATTATTATAAAATCTATATATATATATATATATATATTTGTATATATATATATATAAATATTTATTTATATATATATTCCGTAGGGGTGTTTCATGTGATATTTCACTTGAGGTTTGTTTCGTGTGACTATGTACTTAACGTGATCGCTTGTGGAAGTTGGGGAGTTACGACTCCTGGGCCGCCGAGACCGGCATCCCTCCATGGAAGTCCAACATTGACATCATGTTTTGCGTTTTTTCCGATGGAAATCCATATTGTGTTTGTGTTTAAGCTATTTTAAGCTCATATTTTCATATATGTTCGGGGTTCAACCCATATTTTCCCATATGTGTTGTAGTTTTTTCCCGAGTTCCACCGCTATTTTTGCTTCGACGTTTCCGTTTTTTATCGGTGTGTTTCTTCCATCGAAATCAGCGAAAGGTGGGCGAGACAGGCTATAACCTGGCTGCCACGAGGCTGGAACATGTCGATATTCCTCGAACAAAGGGGATTCACCATGTTTTAGATATCAACAAATGGGATATAATAGGTGTATGATATATATATATATATATATGTTATATATATACACTAGACTGGAATATATTGGTTTCACAATGTTTGGATTTCAACCAATGGGATACCCTGTGGTAAACATACAAAAAACTAGTGCGCCTGTACCATCAAATCTTTGAAGTGGTTGCACAAGGTAGCCGACGTGCCTGCCTTGTCAGCAGTCTCATCAGCTTTGGTGACCAGTTTTCTACTTCGGAAGATACCACGAGATCGCAAGCAGGCTCCACCATTACCATTATGGATCCTAGTCCAATGGGAACGGCGCATTTTGATGTCATCATGCTCCACGGTGGAGGCCGTCATCTTAGGATGTTTCCTGACCATGGCTTGGGGCAGTTTGCGATTTTCAGATTGTCAGCGACTTGATTTGGAGAAGCTGGTTTTGGGTGATGAAGATCATCGGGGCCTCATTTGGAGGTCTAAGGCGGCAATGAGTGGATTACCATTCGGAATCATCACATCCGGTTTCTTGAGCCACGGGTCTCACAATTGGGTATGGAAATTTCTTTCTATCCTGGATCAGCTCTATGCCTCCAACTCAGTGGGGATGGCTGATTTGTCCCGAGAGCGTCTGAGCGCAGGGTTCTTCCAATAGTGGGGGTCTGTCTCTCATCTTCTCATCTTCACATCTTCTCACTTCACTTCTTCTCATCTTCACATTCTCATCTTCACATCTTCTCATCTTCACATCTTCTCATCTTTACATCTTCTCACTTCACATCTTCTCATCTTCACATTCTCATCTTCACATATTCTCATCTTCACATCTTCTCACTTCACTTCTTCTCATCTTCACATTCTCATCTTCACATCTTTTCATCTTCACATCTTCGCATCTTCACATCTTCTCATCTTCACATCTTCGCATCTTCTCATCTTCACATCTTCTCATCTTCACAACTGCTCATCTTCACATCTTCTCATCCTCACATCTTCACATCTTCACATCCTCACATCTTCACGGTTTGGAACATTGTTTTTCCATTCAGTTGGGAATACTAATCATCCCAACTGACTTTCATATTTTTTTCAGAGGGGTTGAAACCACCAACCAGTAAACCATGGTTTATTAATTAGGAGGGGTACTCCTCCAATAGTCATGATTTGATACTTAAATGGTACCTTCCCAAGTAAACAGCCTAGGGGTATATTCATCCAGGGTTGACATTCACCATGTTTAGATATCAACTTGGTAAATTGTAGCGACCTCACTGTTCTCCCGAACCCTGGAATGAGGGTTAATAAGAGGAATCATCCCAAAATGGTCTTATTTCAGGTGTTTAGATTTATGCGATAATGATAACTAGTATATGTTGATATCTATGTTTAGTACATGATATTAGTTTTATACCTATATATGTTTAGATATCAACAAATGGGATATATATATATATATATATAATGGGTAATGAGGGTAAAACAATGTCATAAACCACCCATTTGGGAATGGTAAACATACCACCTATTTATGGTGATTTGGGGGATGGTTTATTATATTGTTTTACCCGCATGATATGATATATATGTACACACACACTCACTAGGCTGGAATATATTTTTGATATTGGGAAGAACATACCATTATCCTATTTTCCCAGCTTATGTGACAGAATCCAATCAATATGATCTTGTCAATACAATCCCCATTCTAGATCAATCAACTGCATGGGTGGAAACTCATCCTTTAGTCTTTTGGGATGGGTGCAAAAAGATGAGTAGAACTAATCCTTTAGTCTCACTTGGTATCAGTGGCATTATCTACTAAACATAGCTATTGAACATGGCCCATTTAATTCGTTGATTTACCTAGTAAAAAATGGTGATTTTCTATAACTATGTTAGTTTACCAGAGGGTACGTTCACCAGCTAAGAATTGATTTTTGTTGCAGGGTATCTGGCTGATTGGCCATGATTCTATGACGTAATCCAGCTGATTCTCATGTATAATATTGCCCAACCCTCCGGTTGATTTAAATTTCCTACGGTTAAACCAAAATCCTACGGTTGAAATCTCATTTATTGATTTTTAGTATATTCAATCATGAATTCATAGATACAAATAATCTCTATTATGTATATAAATCAAATGTCTAATGTTCACAGTACAATTGAGCCATTAAGAATGCCATCCTTCATTAGTTGCCATACAAACTTACACTACCTAATTTAATGGTTATTTACAAAAACATAGTAGGGAAAACTATCGGCCAACTAGTATAATGAGATGGGCTAGGGTTTTTTAATGGCTGAATTGCTCGAAGCATCCCACTTTTATTTGGGATTATTTGCAATATCCACCACAGTACAAGTGGTTTTTGACCTCAACTGAACATGAATGGGAAATAGGGATACAACAATATAGTGATTAACAATGGGAAACATATTTCAATACCAAAATGATCTCATGACTTGGATGATTTGGGGGTACCCCCCCTTTTAGGAGAAACTCCAATTATTTATGTTACTAGTCATGAGTATAGTTTATGGAGAACTGTGGCAGAAATTTTTGATCAGTATTTTGGAAGATTATACCTACCACTAACTATAGTTATCTTCCAAGATTATTATCCATACTATAATTGACTATAGTTCTGTGGAGGATTATAATCCCTACCACTAAACTATCATTGGCTTTAGTTATCCATAAACTAGTGACTATATCATCCCATTTTTTCTATAGTTATGTGTGCTGGTCTTTTTTTAATGGACCACCCCATGCCACGGACTTGGGCCTGGCAAAATGATGATTTCAATGTGTGACTTTTTGGTACCCATGGGGATTTCAATGATGATTTCAATGATGATTTCAATGTGTGACATCAATGATTCCAATTTGTGTCACTTGATGCTTCATAATGATGTTACCTTTTGTTTGATGCTTTCTTTGGGGGTATGGGGCCTCATTTTCAGACACGCTCATCAAATAGCAAATCTTAGCTCAACAATAGCTGGTAACTGGTGACGGACGTCACTGCCACGTCATGACTTATAAATTAAGGATGGTTAGTCATGGCGATAAAAAAACGTCTATTTCAAGTTGGTGAATTATGAGAATTCAACGAGATTACTCGGATTTAATAGTGTTGGACAGAGGGTTGATGTTGTGTTTACTTTGGATTTTTTGTGGGTCTGACGCTCTTGGGATTTAATGATGTGAACTGGTGATTTTTCATGGTGTCAAATCATGTTCACTGGTAAGTTAAAGGGATTTTGGGCATATGAAAAATTCTAGCCCTCCAAGAATGTGTGTCTTTCATTTCAAGACATGAAAAACTGTGAACCACAAGAAGAGGCCCCCAAACGCCTGATAGAAAAGCATGTTCGTTTGCATTCACATCCATGAAACCATTGTAATTGCCGTTAATCTCCATGTGTGCTGGTTAAATGTTGTTTTCTTGACGCTTGATCCTTGGAAAAAAACCTTGCAGAGAACATGCGCCAGCGCCTTGTGCTAGAACGGCGACGTGGCCCCGTTGGTTTATGCGATGAAGCGCCCAAGCGCCGGCCGCATGACCTTGGCATTCATGGTGGGTCTCTCGATGATCCAGAGCCAGCATCATATTGGCATCATATTGGCATGACCACTGCGATGCAAACTGCACTCAAAATTACCGTGATTACGTTCGAATAAATGTGATAATGATTACTGGTTGGTGGTGACTGGAACCATGGAATTTTATGACTTTCCATATATTGGGAATAATAATCCCAACTGACTTTCATATATTTCAGAGAATTGAAACCACCAACCAGATAATCATATAACATTAGAATAATGTGAATCTAATAAGTCATCATTCTGATTTTAAAAAGTTCTAGCTGACAATGTGTAGTAATAATCGTAGTATCAGCAATTTGTAGCAATCGTTTTATTGCAACAACCTGTGTTGTCGATTTTAAACATTGATCGTTGTTGTGTCAACCAGATGGGCAAATAATATTGACCATGAACAATACAAAAACATTGATGAGAATTCAACTTATTGCTAATATTATTCCAGATACAATTCCTATGGATTCAGTCGTACCCTCTTAGCAAGTGTGACTGGAGTATAATTTACTATAATTTGGAGGGTTAGCCGTACCTTCTCAGACAGTAGCCATGGATCATCATGGATCCATATGGAATCATCTGGGTAAATTACTAGTAATCATCCATAAATAATTCCATTAACCATCCCTCATTCCATCCATTAAATTTTGTGAATTGCACCATTGATCATGGATGATGTCAGCGATTGACCTGTCCCTGTTTTCATTTTGGCTCCGGCCGCCCCTCGAATTGTGACAGATCTTCAGCCATGCTACGACTCTTGTGGCAAAAGAACTGACCGCTTCGCTTGCCGTTGCATGCGCATAAAGCTGTGTTGCGGAGATTTCTTTGTCAATCTACAGTGGTACTCGGAGCTTAGTGCGATCCAGGTGCCTTGCGTTTGAGTCCCTCCAAACTGTGTTTCAAGTGTCACCCACCTAGGGATCGAATTTGACCTTCTAAGAAGCTTGCAGTTCGATGTCTGAAAACGGTGGTGGAAGTGAAGAGCGAGGAGGTGCTTGGTCCAATGTTCCCACCTGGGATGGCAGCCCTTTGACGTGGAGGCAGTTCAAAAGGGAGATGAAATGGTGGGTCAGCAGTTTGGACCTGGCATCAACAGCCAGGTATAACTTGGCA
>Ga0126342_10014472_pt1 | contig 13930 bp, 12 predicted proteins | sample Cyp1metagenome_FD_92528 | JGI IMG/M metagenome (GOLD analysis project Ga0126342, IMG submission 92528) | Coral microbial communities from Lord Howe Island, Old Settlement Bay, Australia - Cyphastrea 1 metagenome | ecosystem: Host-associated > Invertebrates > Cnidaria > Coral ...
CAACAAGCGTCCAAAGGCCTGCCTCCAACGCAGGCCACAGCGACCCCACGGCCAGATCCATCGCTTCTTCCAAGGCCACATCCATGGCTTCTTCTGGGCGTCCAAGCTTGCCGCTTGCCAGCCCCTAAACCCTTAAAACGCTCCAAACGCTCCAAACCCTCCAAACCCCCAAAACGTCAAAACCCTTGAAACCCTCAAAACTCTGCAAAAGCGTCTATGGGCTCCAAACGCTCCAAGCCCTCCACACCTCTAAAACCACCCATCGGGGGGTCGGCGGCACCCGGGCGCTAGCCCATTCTATAATATAGAATCATCATCCCATCATCACAGGATATAGCAGGTCAGTAAATGTCAGTAGCAGCAAACCCAAATCAATTATGTAAGAGCACGTAAGAAACTTTAAGAAACACTTCGGAACTTTTCTGACTGTTCCTCAAGCAGTCAGGCAAGTCACGCGAGCTGGAGATCGCCTCCATCAGCCGGCACCTGTGATGATCAAAGCAGCTACCATTTGTACAACAGTGGAAGCAACGAAAGGCAACGACACGCTTATGACTCTCATTTTTTCATTCATCTTTCATGAAGTGCTTTGGTGGTTTTAGGTTTTTCTCCAACAAAGGGAGCCGAATTGAAGCCCAGTTTTCGTCCAAATATATCCAATGCAGTCGAGTTGCCGCGGCGTCAAATTCATCTAAGGCACAAACAACGCAAGCCGCAAACACACAAATCACAATAACTGACACATGCTGTGAACCAAACTGTGAATCATACTGTGGCTTAACTGGATGGCCATCTTTGGGTCTTGGGGAAGCTACAAACAAAACCGACAAATGAGAACAGGCTGGCTATGCCCCGCATAACACGGCGCAAGAGATCCCGAGAGTGCAACACGCATGGCTGAAGTGACTTCTGTAAGAAAGACATGCTATGGACATGGAATAGTGGCCGGCAACTTCCACAAACTTGAGGCCCAGAGGTAAGGGACGAAAGCTAGCTTGGCAGGGAGCTTGGCACGAAAACACAAAGGGCACAGCGCAGCTGTGCAGCTTTTTCGTCAACGTGGACGAGCGGGTCTGAAGCTGGGGCATGCTGGTTAAGGTGAACATCCAAACCTACGTATTGAGGCGATGTATGTTGGAGGGGGCGAGGATGAGAATATGATTATGATGTACTGTTGCACGAAGAGAACAAGGAAATTCAGCATAGCCAACATGATGACTAGTGATTGGGGAAGATTCAAAGGTCCACCTTCGGCATCGGAGTGGACCTTTGGAAGCGCAGGAAGAAGTAACGTAGTGCAAAGCTGAAGTAGTGGACGAGAGGTAGGCGTGCGTGCGCAACATGAAAATGAAGCTATGCCAAGGTTCCATACAGGGTAAAGTGGGAAAAGTGTAAAGTTGTGAGGGTGTAAAGTGGTGTGTAAGGTGTAGAGTGTGGAGTGTAAAGCGCAGTGTCAAGTGTAGATTATAATGTGTAGAATGCAGTGTAGAGTTTGGAGTGTAAAGTGTAGAGTGGAGATTGTAAAGTGCAGAGTGTGGAGCGTACAGTGTAAAGTGTACAGTGCAAAGTGTAAAGTGTAGAGTGTGGAGTGTAAAGTGTAGAGGGTAGAGTGTGGGGTGTGGGGTGTCAAGTGGAGAGTGTGGAGTGTAAAGTGTAGAGTGTGGAGTGTGGAGTGAAAAATGTAATGTAGAGTGTCAAATGTAAAGTTCAGAGTGTGGAGAGTGAAGTGTAGAGTGTGGGGTGTAAAGCGTAGAGAGTAAAGTGTAGAATGCAGATGAATGCAGTGTGTCAAGTTTAAAGTGTGAAGTGTAAAATGTAACGTGTGAAGTATAGAGTCTAGAGTGTGGAGTGTGGAGTGCCAAGTGTAAAGTGTGGAGGGTAAAGTGTAGAGTGTGGAGTGTAGTGCGTAGAGTGTGGAGTGCGTAGTGTAAAATGTAATGCGGGAAGCGCAAAGTGTAGTGTGTGGAGTGTGAAGTGTAGAGTGCGCAGTGCAAAGTGTAGAGTGCAACGTGTAAATATGGAGTGTAAAGTGCGAAAAGTGAAGTGTAAGGTGTAAAGTGTGAAAGTGTAAAGTGTAGAGTGTGTGGACTGTAAGGTGTAGTGTGTGGAACATACAACATACAATGTTTAAAGTCAAAGGTGTGGAGTGTAAAGCGTAGTGTAGAGCGTGTGGTGTGGGGTGTCAAGTGTAGAGTGTAGAGTGTGAGTGTAAAGTGTAGAGTGTGGAGTGCAAAATGTAGTGTAGAGTGTCAAGTGTAAAGTTCAGATTGTGTGGAATGTGAAGTGCAGAATGTGGAGTGTCAAGTGTGAAGCGTAGAGTGTGTGGACTGCAAAGTGTGAAGTTTAAAGTGTAGAGTGTGGAGTGTGAAGTGCAGAGTGTGGAGTGTCAAGTGTTAAGTGTGAAGTGTAGAGTGTGTGGACTGCAAAGTGTAAAGTGTAATAAAGTGTAGAGTGTGGAGTCTGAAGTGCAAAGTGTGGAGTGTCAAGTGTCAAGTGTGAAGTGTAGTGCGGGGAGTGTAAAGTGTATATAGAGTGCGCAGTGTCATGTGTGGAGTGTGATGTGTAGAGTGTAGAGTTTCGAGTGCAAAGTGTAGAGTGTCGGGTGTAAACTGTAAAGAGTAAAGCGTAGAGTGCGGAGTGTTAGGAGTAAAGTGTGAAGTGTAAAATGTAAAGCGTAAAGTATAGAGCGCAGAGTGTGGAGTGTAAAGTGTAAAGTGTGGAGTGTCAAGTGCAAAGTGTGGAGCGTAAAGTGTAAAGTGCGGAGTGTAAAGTGTAGTGTGGAGTGCGTGGTGTAAAGTGTAATGCATGAAGTGTGGAGTGTAGAGTGTGGCGTGTAAAGTGTAGAGTGGCCAGTGTCAAGTGTCAAGTGTAATGCGTAGAGTGTAGAGTGTGGAGTGTACAATGTAAAGTGTAAAATGTAGAGCGTGGGGTGTCAAATGTAAAGTGTAAAGTGCAAAGCGTGGAGTGTAGTGTGTGGAGTGTAAAGTGCAAAGTGCAATGTGCAAACTCTAAAGTCTAGAGTCTACATTAGAGTGTGGAGTGTAAAGTGTAGAGTGCGGAGTGTCAAGTGTAAAGCATGAAGTGTAACATGTAAAGTGTAGAGTGTGGAGTGTAAAGTCTAAAGTGTAGCGTGCGGAGTGTAGAGTGTGGATTGTGGGGTATAAAGTGTGGAGCACAAAGAGTTAAGAAGTTAAGAGTGCAGAGTGTGGAGTGCAAAGTGTAGAGTGGGGAGTGCAGAGGATGTTGATGTTGCAGCCCGCGGCCAAACTGCTTGTGAAGTTAACTAAGAAGTTTCACGCGATTGGAGGTTGCAGCCCCCCCAATACCTTGCTAAAGCAAGAGGGACTTCAGCTAGCAGACACTGGCTTTCGTGAATAGCAAAAGCATACACAAAACCATCAAAAGACTTAGCACTTTGCCGAGGCTCTATAGGTTGCCATTTCTGCAAGGCGCAGCCCAGCACGCTCAGGACCCACTGCCCAACTCTGCTCGGAGCGGACTCGGAGTTGCCATTCTAAGAGTTCCTGTGGCTTAGTGCCGCCCCCGCAATGATACGAAATCACATGTATGACGAAAATCTATTTTCACAATTTCCACCTCCAGGCAACAAGAAAATCTACTAGCTCAAGAAAACCTCCTTCTCGGACTGGGGTCATTCCACCCAAAAGAAAGCGAGATGAAAGTGACTTTGCCAAGCGCTGGCAAGTGACAACTTCCCAACGAGGTCGTGGTGCTAAAATCGATGCCCAACCATCTCCTCAGAAGAGCTACAGTGGCTACACGGAAAATCTTGGAAGATCTTGGAAGAGATTTAGCAAATCTTGGCCTATGGTGGCCTCATGTGGTCTCCCGTGGCCGAGCACGGCCGTTCATGGTATCAAACTTCGGCGCCCCGATTCTGTCCCAAGAGTTGTCCCAAGAGTCTTACTGAGGCGTCCCTTGAGGTACGCCCCACTATCCGTGCAGCTTTGTCTTGAAAGAGCACTTTGGCTTCTTCAAAGCTTCTGAAGGCCTCGAAAAGCAAGGGCATGCCATGGCATGCCTCAAGCAAACAATAGCAAACATCAACCCCTCGCAGATCTGGCTGAAGACATTTCAAAGATCCCGCATTCGCCTTGGTTTTCAAGGCTCCATTGATCCCATCCTTGTGGAGATGGTGTTTGTCATCATCACCTAAGCAGCATGCAAACACTGGCGCAATCGAGGGCATTGGACTCTACAAAGCAGAGTCAAAGCAAAGCCAGCGCGTCTCAATGGGTTGCTGAAAATCAACAGGTCCAGCTTCAAGTGTGCCTTCGAACTCGCTGTTGCCACCAACCCGGACAGTAGAAATGTTGTAAAATCGAAGTAAGGCCATCATCACCAGATTCTGTTCCTCAGGTCCAGGCGACAGAGCTGTTGACTGGGTAATCGAGTGACTGAGCCCTGCATGCTCCGCTGAGTGAAATCCCCCTGAAACTGCGACATGCTGAGACATACTGAGACAAGCCGCGCCGCCATGGATCCATTGAGCTCCTGGACTCTATGCGCAGAACGATACAAGCTTTGTTTGCATGGAATATCATGGAATCATATGGAATCTCTTGAATTTCATCGATGCCAGGTAGAAATAGTAAAACGCTAAAACAATCTAAAACACGTTTAGAAAACAGTGTAAGCAACTACCAAGCAGCCTCTTCGCCCAGCATACATGATCCAACCAACCTTCCCATATCTTCCCATAATGTTTTCGGATTTTTCGGGTCCCTCACCTTGCTGTAAGCCTTGGAATGGGCCATGAGGAATGGGAGCCGCCCGGCCACCCACGTGCTGATGCGCTTCCAGTACCAGCACATCACCTGCAAACTTCCGAAACTTCTCCCCCAAGCTCCAAGGACCAGGCGCCCAAACGCTGTTGGAAGATGTTGGAAGATGTTGGAAGGGGGCACTTCTTCGACTGGGTATTTTCTGTTTTTCTTGGAAGCCTGGAAGCAGAACCAGTCAAGACATCTGGATCATGAACTTTCACCTGTGAACATTTCGTAAAGATCACGTGACACCATGACATATATGACATCGTGTTAAGATGTGAGATGATTTAAGATGTGATTTAAACATATTTAAGATGATTTAACGATCTTTCACTGCCGTCATCGTAGCGTGTCATGCGTCAAGTCTGCCAAGCGTCACTGAGCACGTCGCAAGCTTTGAGCTGCTGCCAGCCCAGCCAGGCCAGCGCCCACGACGATGACACGGCCAGGGCACCTTCACGAAGCGAAAAACTATCGAAAGAAGCGACGCAAATTCTATCGTCTTATCATCTTTTTATATCCTTTTAATTCCCTTTATATCCTTTAACCGTTTTTGTCTCGTTTTATATACAACTTATATCCTTTTGTACAAGCGTTTGAAGTCGATTTTGTATCGTTTTGTCAGTTGGGATTTTGTCTGGGGATTTATTTTGCTCCCACTTAGATCTCTCCATGTTGTGATTTGATGATTCTGATGTGATTTGTTTTGCTATCTCTTAGAAATCTCTTTTGTGATTTCGCCTCCCTTGGCAGTTGGCATAGAGCCCTCTTGATTTTTGCGACTCTCTCAGCGCGTCTTGGGCCTGAACCTGCTCTCCTGAGTGTGACACTTCTCCGCTGCCTTCCACATGACTCACCACCCAGGATCCCAGGAACAACAATCTTCTAGCCAGAGCTTCTTGAAAATCTGATGAACCAACGCTTAAATCGCTTAAATGAACCACTGTATGTATGCCTGATCATTGCCAAAACCGGGACATCCTTCATCGCTTCAAGTTTTTCATTCTCGTGTCGGGGTTTTGTCAGGAATCAGGCATGTCAGAAAATTGATTGAACTGAGCCCTCTTCAGATTGCCCTACAACCTGGCGCAGGCCGGCAACACTACCAACCATCATTTCAGCTCTGACCCTATTCCCAACTCCTGCCTCAGGGTAAGCCTCGCGAACCAGGAAGATCCGCACTATCCTCACAAGAAATGACACACCGCACAGCAACAATGTTCAGCGACGATATGCAATGATGCAATATAATATAGGATATCACCTGATCTGTTTAGTCGTACTTAATCCAGATGAGCCACCACAGCTGCCAGAGGAGAACCTTAGTGCGACAAAAAATCAACCCCTTGCCATACCTTGCCATGCTGCAAATCCAGGTGGATCCGTATGTAAACGCGCTGGATGGTACTCAGTCCGCTGACATCGTCAAAGCCAAGCTACACGCATTGCCGCGCCCAAGTGAGCCACACAGGCTGTCCACAGCGCCGGCCATCCAAATTCTCATTGCAAGGCCCGTGCTTAGAAAGCCATACAATATCATACAATGACAGTGAGCTGACGAAGACGTCGAAAAAATGAAAAGGTAACTCTTCAGTCAGCTGACAAGTTGGACGAACATAGAATGAATAACAACTAATTTACCGTATTTGTGTGTTCAACCGTTCAACCTTTTGAAATGAGAATCAAACGATATCACGAATCCGTTGTGTTTTTGTCGCTCCGTGAAGACGGGTTTGCCAAGTTGAAAAGGCTTTAGTTCTGACGCATGCCCTTATAGCCTGTCACTGCAATCCCAAGGCATTGCTCTGACCGCTCAGTGCTGGATCTTGGACGTGAATCTTCTGGGGATTGGACGTAGTATGACGCAATGTATCACTCACCCCATGCCTTGTCATCACGTTAGCAGGAGCTTAGCCACTTTTTGACGTGCCGCAGCCTTCGTCATCTCTCCACTGTTTCGGCTGCGTTTTCTCGAACTCGGGCATCCTGAGGCATCCTGAGGCATCCTGAGGCATCCTGAGGCATCCTGAGGCATCCTGTGTTGTTTTCATCCGCCTGGAGGCGTCTGTGTGCTCAGCAGGACGATGAACTTCATGAAAGGAGGAAGTGGTGCACCTGCAGGGCCTGCAGAACCTGCAGACCCTGCAGAACCTGGGCCCGTGAAACAAAGCAAACGAAACAAACAAAAATCACGTATCATTTTGATGCCATAGGATGCCTTTATCAATCTTCAAATATCTTCAAAACTTTTGTACCAAAATGCATCATTTTTTTCTCGCAATTCCTGGCATTTGTGTGTCAAAGTGCTGTTCGTGGAGTTCTGGTAGTATGGGTTTTGATGCACTTGACAGCGCCGGTGGAGAGCTTGGCCAACGCCAGAAACCACCTGCAAAACAACGCAGCACGTCTCACGTCTCACATTGTAGCTGCAGAATTCTCCAAGACATGATAAGACATGGTATTTCACAGATACGCGTGGGAGCACATCCGGCCTTCGCCTCATCTTCGGAAAAGGTTACAACAACGCAAAGGCCTACGCATGCGGAGATGATGTTGGACAGAATCTTCCTGAAAGCTCTGCGACATTGAGGCGGACATGTCAGCAACATTGACACATATTGACACTTAACCCGACCGAAAACAGTTTGCAACTGAGAATGTCGGACCGAGGAGGTTTCTCTCTGCATTCAGGTGAGGTGTGCTAGGCCGCTAGGCCTGCTGAGTTTGCGTGTAGTTATACTCTCACATCAGCCAAGCTTCCTCCACAGATCAACTTGAACTGTGCACTCTGGGTGAATGGCAAACATCAAAGAAGCAGGAGGATGTTGAAACGTTGCCAAGTCCAACTGACAAAATCTCACATCGATACCAGGCTGTCGCCTGCGGATGTGCAATTCCTTCCTCAGGTCCAAAGACTTGGAAAGGAAAGGATACGCTTTGAGAAAACGTCGGGCCAAAACAACATAGTCAACCACAAAGACATGCACAAAGATGTAAGATTAATAGATATGAAGAGTGTGCTGCCTTTGAAATTGTTGACTTGTGAGCACCAGCGTCTGTTTCCAGTAGCCACCTTTCAAATTCCAGTCATACAAATCGGAACCCAAGATCGCGATCTTGTTGACGCGGTGTCCTCAAGGCATCGAGGCGCTGTAGATTTTTTTGGATTATCCAAAGATATCCAAATCGGATTTCCGATATCATGGTATCATATGGTATCATTGCATATCATTGCCCTGTCACAACGCACGCACTTCCACCAGACATAGTAAAACTCATCAAAGGACGCTGAAAAGAGCGCTCAAAAACCTTCAACCGCATCCAACACAAACACATCAAACATCATCAAACACATGTTCTCATCCACCAAAACAGGCCAGGACGAACACCTACACAGCAGTCCTAAGACTTGTCTGGAGAAGAAATCCGTAAGCACAAGTAGCTCTTGCCTGTGCGGCGTGGAACGTGTGTTGAATTCACATTGTGATAATCAGACTGGTGTGATCTGGTATGCCTGGCACTTGAACCGAGTCTGAGGGGGGAATTGTGTGAGCACTACAATGCTAGACTGAAATGAACTGAATGTTTCAGCTGCAACAGTTTGAGTTGTGATCAATGCTGCTCAAGGACATACTGCCACAAAACGGCAGTGCCACATGAAGAGTCTTTGTGGCATCCAATGGCAACTCTTCCAGGAGCCCTGAAGACTGTACGAGATTCAACATGGCTTGGCACCTAGCGGACAGTCAAACCGCTCAAACAAAAACAGGATGAGACATGACGAAACAAGTTTCAATTGGTTGGCTTGTTCCATGCCGAAATATGAAACTTGATGAAGCTTGTGATTTTCGAGGCCAGATTGCTTTGGCAAGGCACGGAAGTCTCAGCGTGGCCTTGCAAGGTGGGAAGAAATCACTTGGGGATTCAAAGTCCTCTCCTGTCAGGCAAACAAGATGTAAGAGATATGTAAGAGCAAGGCATGTGACACATGACATCACATGATCGTTGTGATAGCCGCGGATATTCAAGGCATGCTTTCAAATGGGGCGAATGGTGATACTAACGGCAGTAGCCTCTCCTGGCCCATAGCGAACCTCATGAATTTCACCATCGATCTCCATCCCTTGGAAACGAGGGGCAAGGGATCCAGGAGCTTACTTCATACCCCGTGTCATCCCGTGTCCAATGCGGTCTGCAATGTCTGTAACATTCTGTAACCAACAAGTTCCAAAATCAGCAAGTAACAGCTGCATCTAATTGCTGTCAATGGCACTTGCAGTTACTTTGACCGGCGCCACTGGCTGGAGAACAGGACGCATTGGACGCATAGGGAAGTACATGGGGTCTCGATGGCTGCAATCGGAGTCAACACAGGTCCATTCACGAATCCATTGGCATAATTTGGCATACAGGTATCTGATGATTCTGATGGTATCTGCTCACCAAGTCATGCCGCTCGTGCCAGGTGCTGCACACTTGTTCGACAAGCTTGTCCTCGAATAGTGTGCTTACATGGAATGCGATACCGGGCAATAAGGCTATGTGCGCTGCTTCCTGCTTTCGCCAATCTCTCTGTTTGAGAGTACCTGATAATAGTACATGAAAGCTGCGGGCAACATGGGGCAGAATAATTCTGCCAGAACATGTGCCAAGTAAAAGTATGTGTCAATATGTGCCCAGGTGCATGTAGCCCATTATGATCTATCTGTGCCAGTACCATCACGCTTCAAAACATGGGCCGGTCAGATTGACATGTGTAACATACCGAGTTGGAATCGTTGTCTTTGCCAACTTGCTCGCTTTAGCTTTTCTACGTTGGTAATCTTTGGTATAGGTTAAACGGTTAAATAAGTTAAAAATTAGTTAAATAGGTTGCTATTGGCCCATCAGCATCATCAGCCCACCACAGCCGTGGCATGCCGTGGCTGTGCCTCCTCTGTGTGAGTGGTATCTTCAGGAGGCGATGGATCTGGCAATGGCATGCCTGGCCCAATAAAATCTCTCAGCGGACAGCTGTGGCATGTGGCATGTGGCTACAACATGCTACAACGGCAGGGGCCACGTCGAAGCTGCAAAGGTCGCAGAAGCTTCGGCTTTATCCAAAAGACCTGACAGAAGCACTTCTGCATTCTCATTTCTTATTTCTAATCAATAATAAACAAATCTGATACGTGCAGTAGGTAAATTTAGCAAATGCGGGGAAGTGTCAAAAGAGCAATCTACAGAAGGAGGAGTGGAGGAACGATACATACCAGTATGACACATGTAACTTGAAGAGTTTTGATTTGAGGTGTGCAACCTGCACCAAACACTGCGGAGTCACAGCAGGGCAGCACAGCTTTTGTCCATTCTCTGCCTGGCCATCGTGAAGAGTAACCTTCCAGCGATGGCTTTCTGCGCCATAGGCCTGTAGAATGCCCAACCTTGGCAGCAAACAGCCAACCATTTGCCTGACTAGCAGAGCCCAGAAAAAAGGTTAACCCTTACATGCCTTACCTACATTCACCATAGCCATATTATGCCACATCGCTTCTCAATGTTGGGCAACGCTTTGAGAGCCTCACGCGCCGTTTGTGCCTGCGACGTGCAGCATGAAAGCCACAAACAGCTCTGGGACATTGCAGGAGGAGCTCTGGTCCAGTGTTGCGTGCGCTGCATACCCGCAATGGTTTAGATGCCAAATAAAAATGGACAAAACCATTGCCAACCAATTTCATCTATTGCCAACCCGTTGGCATTGACCGTGCTCAGCATGCACCACCCAGGCCTTTGTTTTTGATGAGACCTTCAAGTCGCACCTGGTCGTGGACCTTGGATGCAAACGGATGCAAAGGACTCTGCATGCTAGTTGGATACGGCACCCCAGTTGATACATTCTTAATACGCATTGTTGTACCTGAGCTGTACAGGGCATAAACCTCGGTTGTATGGTTCCTCAAACACGGGACGATACCCCATTGCGCAGCTATTTAAATTGAACAAACCATCAGCAACCATAATCTTGGGCTATACGGCATACTCCGTTTTCAAAAATGCGGGGGAATTGCTTTTCAGCAAAGATTTCCAAAACTAGTTTTTCTTGTTTTTTGTGGGAATCTTTAATTTCCTGCTCTTGCTGCTTGTCTGGCATTTTGGAACAAATGCCAATGGGATCAAATGAGTCTATCCCTCGTCCGGGGTCCCTTTTTCAACAAAAGGTTATCACTAGATTATCGCTAATTTAGGACACCTGGATGATCAAGAAAGGAAAAGAAAGAGGAACGTGGAATACCTTGAACACATGATATGGCAACTGCAAGAAACACAGGAACTTCAGGTTGAATTTTCTTCATCAATTTTGACCATCGCTGAAGGTACACAGCAATATTTGCTTGGGTTACACCAAGTTTAATGCATTCTTATATGTGGTTACAGGTTATCGTTTTTTTGGGGGCCCTATGGATTTACATGGGTTGGTGCACTTTCTCAACACAACTGCGCCCTCGCGTATTACCAAAGTAGGCTACACTTATTTTGACCATATCTCATCTGCTGCTGTCAGTGGGAGCTTGGACCCAGACATGTAAGATGGGCTCGCCCGCACTAAAGGCCTCTGCTTCTGCTGCGGCCATCTCGGCACGACCATCCTACCCGCAGCAAGATGCAACAGGGATGCAGCAAGCGTGAACATGTGAACCATTTGGTGAGCCTGAAAAATAAACATTGGACAAATTGGACATATCAAACATAGAGGAAAGAGATGGAAAAAAAAAAGTTGCATCGTTGCACACCCACGGCTTCCGTGACCGCAGAGTGATGACCACACGCGTGACTTCCCAAGTTAGACGCGGACCTCGCTGACAAGCCAACTGTCCAATCGGCGAACTGCCACTTTGGCAGCCTGCAAGTAGGGCGGAGAAGCGCACTGTTGGAATGTAACACGACACAGCGATACAACTTTTGAATTCACTGCAACAAAATCCGGAGATTGTTGCTCACCAAGTAGTACCTCTAGAAAGGGAGCAACTCCAAATGTCTACTCGTTGCTGTCTGCGGCTGCCCAGGTGATACTGCCAAAGTGCTTGCAACAAGGAGATGGAATAATCTTAAATAAAAAACAATATCAATAGATGAAATATTAAAAGCCAGCTTGGTTTAGTCATGAAACTAACCTGATCATGATGAATTTTGCACGAATGGCAAGTTGCTGCGGCACATCGTCCCCTTCCAAAAAAACATGAAAATCGCTGCCATCGCATGCCTGCGGGGAAAGGCCCATCTCCACCAAACGTTCCAAGGCAGCACAATGGTGCCTTTGACTCTGTCAACGTCTGTCAACTTGAAACGAGACGCATACAATTGACATACAGCGGCCGAGCGCATGGCCAATACCAGTCTGTGTCTTTGTCAATGCTGTCTTGCTATTCGACCTCTATGAATCTCATATTTAGTTGCTGCAATGAAATATCTAATAGGAGAAGCCGCTTGAAAGTCTAAAGAATCTACCTTGGGCTTACCAGGCTTACCATACTTTGGCATCATTGTATAGTCTTTGGAGAAGCAAAGCTCCCACAAAGAGCCCTGGCCGCATCGTCGTGTCATCTTCCGGATGCGGGTCATGGGCATGAGCATTATGAGCATGCGCTTCCTGCCGCAAAATTCCACACTTGGTGTTTGTATGTGTTTGTGTTATTTTGTGTTTGCCTAGTTTGCCTTCTCTCCAAGAATTCCCGGTTGGTTAAACTTTGCCGTGCCGCTTCCCATGACAACCCTGTTCCCATCCCAAACAAGTGCCAACATAAAGCTCCTGCCCTCCGGCTACGGGCTTGGCTAGCTGAGCGGGTGTCTCCTTTGAGGAGCCTTGCGCCAGGAACAAGAGAACTGGGAGAATCGATTTGCACTAGGATTTGATCAGGATCATCAATGAATCATCAGGATCACTAAGATAGGATCTGCTGGCTGGAGCCTAACTGCAAAGGCCAAGCCATCAAATTTCTCTATACCTTTCCATATTTGCGCTAGACTGCTGGACTACATCGATGCGTTTGCAAACAATTTGCGCGCTTCGCCTTGCATGGCAGAATTTCTCAAGTTCGAGGTAGGGCAATGTCTGTCTTCTGGTTACTTGTTTCTGATTTGCACCCATAGAATCAAAATCAGGGACTTGGGGTTGGCTGTCGGACCAAGCCGGAAAAAATCCCAGTCTTGGGCTGCCGCGCCACCAAACCAGCTTGGCCTGTTCGGCGGCTCCAGAATTATTGAATGATCGTCAATGAAAAGTAATCTTTGTGTACTGTACGTCAACAAAAGATCCAAAAGGCAAGGTCGGCAAAACAAGCGGAGACAACTTCTTTCGCAGCTTTTGCCTGGTGAATTTGCTAAACTGTTCCTTCATGTCCTTGAAAACTTCGTTCACAGACTCACCCACCTGAAATGCGGCTGACATTTCAGGCAGCGCAGACATTGGAAACTTGCGACACATATTTCTTAATTGGCATGCTTCCATATGCTTCCCTTGTGTCTGGCGCTTGCCTCTTTCAAGGCTTCTTCAGTTCTTTTGCCTGGCAACTGTGTCTGGTTCTGCGGCAGTCAGAGCAACAGCGATTTCGAAGATGCACCAGTTGAATTCTAAGGCCGAACATTTTTTGCTTCTCACCCTTTCATCCCCTTTCGACCCCGTTTCGGCAATCGGCCTGCGGCTTTGATGCCGTGGCTGCCATGATGCTCCCGGTCCCCGCTGCCAGTCCGAGCTCGCATGGCACCTTGGTTTTCGCAATCCCCACTCTTTTAGCAGGGGAGGACCCCTATACGGCTATACGTAACTTAAATGTTCTCAATGTTTGTGCCGGGTGTCCGAAATGTAACCATACATGTTTGACATAGGATGTAAACATGTAAGTCTTACATTTTTAGGTGTTATAATGAACATGTAATTTTTCTGATCCCCCCACCCCCAGAAGATTTGAGTTTGGGGGATCTCTCGCACTGGGGTTGTTTGGGCTTTTCTTTCATGGCACCCCACACAAAGACAGAATCAGCATGATACAACATGAACCAAATATAACCAAATCAGTTTTTTTTAGAATTGCATTCCCCCAAAAACATGTTGATTAATCTCGTTCCTGCACTTCCGGACTGCCAGGAAACTCGAATTCAACTCC
>Ga0126342_10014473_pt1 | contig 13930 bp, 13 predicted proteins | sample Cyp1metagenome_FD_92528 | JGI IMG/M metagenome (GOLD analysis project Ga0126342, IMG submission 92528) | Coral microbial communities from Lord Howe Island, Old Settlement Bay, Australia - Cyphastrea 1 metagenome | ecosystem: Host-associated > Invertebrates > Cnidaria > Coral ...
AGGCAGGCTAGTGCCTAACGTTGCTTTCTGAAGCCACTAGAAAAGCTCTTGGAAAGCGCCCGGAATCCTGGAAAAGCTTTTTCTCGGGCGCGCTCCCCCTGCAGATTGCTGGGGTCGGCGGATATACATACATACATATGTATATCTATATAGATATATACATATATGAGACCCAAAATGAACAGATCCATTTTTGGCTGCTTCCCTCACGCCCGTCACGCCCATCACCCACGGGTAGCTGGGCGCCGAACGATGCATCTGACTATTGGATTACACACGGTCAAAATGAACAGATCCAATAGTGGCTCAATATGGCTTAACAATGAACTGAATAATGGTTTTTCGGTGGGTCGAACCAATGCGCGTAGAGTGCTTGGACTGGGATGCAAAAACACCAGGGAGACAAATATGCTGCCAGCATCCAGTTCGATAATTTCTGCAATTCCAAAATGGTTTTGGATGGTGGTTTCAACATGTGCCAACTAAGTCTAACTAAGTTTGAATCTTCAACCCTAATGATTCATTGAATTTCTCAATTGATCACCAGTTTTCAGCGTTGATACCAGCAGCCAATTCCAGCTCAAGGCCTGGACGTGTCTGACGCTGGGGGCGTTTTTGACCTCATCTGTGAGCAGTTGGATGGAGAGACACTGTCAGCCAAAGGCATCTAATGGAGGGGTGGATGTGATGATTTGTGCAACACTGTAGAATTTTAAGTCTCTACACTCAAACTTGGGGCTACACATCCAACAAAGTAGGCACTATATATATATATACACACACACAAACATAATACAGTATACATGTATCAAATACATATATTGTATGCAGTACATGTGTATACATTAGTACATACATTATATACATTTAATTACATTTATATAAATACATATATGGCCCAGTGTCTGGTGGCCCCCCTTTCCGCCGCAGAACTGGTGAACGGCGTCTCGCGGCTAAAGGGTCCAGCCAGGACGGTGGCTGTGGCTGCACCTCCCAAATTGGACGATGAATTACTGGCCCACTATATAAAAAAGCATAATTATTGTACTAAATAGCATGAAATACCATGAAACTTGCTGAAACTGTTCTTATTCATCTTTGGCAGAGGTGGAAAGAAATGATAAAACCTGCGTCACTCAGGTGATCATGAAATGCCCAAACTTGGTGGAATTCCATATTCATGGAGGGCCAGGTAGCTCCGGCCAGGAATATCGACATGGCACTTCTGCGGTCGGAGAACATGGAGATCCTTAAGAGGGTGAACCAACTACAGGCGCTGGAAAGTGAGCAGACCATGGATGATTTGGGAACGGCATGCTGCCCATACCAGGTCTTTGACCCATAGAAATACGGAGTAAATACTGTAGAAATACTGAGGAAATACTCCGCCTTCTCCATTTATTGTAGTTGTTATTTGTTTTTGTTCTAGTCATTTCTGGTTAAAAACTGGAGCACTTCAAACTCAAAGACTCAAAGCCTGGTGTCTCCGGTGCTTCGTGGATCCACATTGCCATGCGCGAGGCAACGCTGAATGAGATTGGTGAGAGCATAGAGATCGATTTTTGAAGGGATGCCCTTGCACATAATTTATGACTCACCAATGACAAAAATAAATTCCTGCAGTCGCATGGTGAAAAACTGCCATCTCAAGGAACACCAAGGAGCGTCCCTGGTGTCGATCACATGCTGTTCTTTTTTCCCCCAAATGTGCCGTGCGCGGCAAAGTCGCCATGGTGCCGATAAGGCAGGTACTATTGCAAGAAATGTTGCTTTGGGAATTGCGAAGGAAACTGAGATATGCTTAGAACATCTTAGAACCACAAGTGATAATAGTTTTTAGTTTTAAGACACCATCCACAAATTGAGGTGGTTGGTGATTTTGCTGGTGAACTTTCCAAGTCTGGATGAGATCCCACTCGGCACTTCAATGATGTTGCGAGCGGATCTGCGACTGAATGCGTTCAAGCCGCAACTGATTCCAGTCGGAAGCAAGTACTTTTGAACCACCTGATGCTTGCCAATCGTACTGGAGGCAGCGGTCGCATTTGTTTTGACAGATGGATTCCATCTGCAAGAGCTTCCACTGCAGTCAACTGATGGGCTGATGGGCGCGCAGCCCTAAGCACAGCACGACATCTCAAGAGATATCGCCTCGATTCAGCCAAAGGTTGACAGAGTCGGTCTAGGTTTCACAGGTGCAAGCGCGCTTCTCCACAAAAGACTGCGAACCCCTCAAGCCCTGGGGGAACATGCAATGCATTGCAATGCCTAGAAAGTGTCACCCATCATTGCTTCGTGAGACTCTGGGTATGATTGAAGTGCTGTAATTTGTTGATTTGCCTCAAGCATGAAACATCCCACCTCAAAGCCTACGGTTCTTGAAGATCGTCTCCAATATTTCAAGCCTTGCTTTTCTTCGAATGTGGGTTGTGCAGCCATCTTGAGGCTGCAAAATCCGCTGAGACACATCGCAGTTGCCAGAAATATCAGAAATCACTAATCACCACTGCTTACCTTGCTGGAAAGAAAACAGAAGAGGTACGCATGGGGGTGGAGACGTGCATATTGTAGAAATGTGTGTTTTTTTGCTCTTTCTGATCAGAATGTCTCCATTTGCTCATCTACTTTCACTTCACAGGCTCCTAAAATGCTACTTTCAACCAAAGTGCCAAAACCTATTGAAAAACAAAAACAACAAAAAAACAAAAAGTTTCACCCCATGCCCCCTGTCCAGCTTCTCAGACCCTCTCTAAATGGATGGAAACTTTTTTGGGGGGTTTTCTCGAGGTTTTTGCCACTTTGTCAGTCCAACAATGTCAGTTGCTCATTTTTTGGGGTTGTGTTTTCCTGTTTCTTGGGCTCCTGGGAGAAATGTTCACCATGACAAACATCCATTGGCACAGCTTTCACCCCTCCACATTTTATATTGATGTCTTCATTGGGTTACTGATTTTGGCTACTGAGCCATCAGAGAAAATGTACAGTAAAAACAGCTCTATCTCTATCGCCCACCTCTTCAAGCACTCCATTGGACTTATGTTTTATTGGTATGCCGAGGTTTTGGTTCCTCATCTTTAAAGGTTTGGCTCGTGTTCTTCAAACCTGGAATCACTAAAAGTGATATCAAACATAAAACATTTATTTTTCAAAAATGGATTGTTTAAGCAATACTTTGTTGTACAAAAAAATTGTGTGTCTCAAAGTGTTTCCTCCTTCAAAAATGCAATATTGTATCCCTCACGACAAGAATCCTCTAAAGAAGAATGTTGTTTTCCTTTGGAAGAAGCAGATACTATGTTGTAGAATGCCACATTATTCTTCTTGGCAACTCTTGCATGCCACAGATACAGCATTTCTTGAAAAAATGATAGTATTCCTTTGAACAGACATGTTCATTTTAAAGGTTCAATTATACAATATTTTCAACGCGAATCCTTCCTCCTCCCACTAGTCAAACATCACTCCTATAAAAATGAGCAACATGCCATTCAAGGATACAATACCCCTAGCAGGAAGTGTACAGCCTATAGCTGGAGAATACAACCAGTTTTCGTTCAATACAGCCTACAGCCCATTATCTCCTTGGAAAGGGGCAGCAAGTGTGCAGAGCATGCAATAAATCTGTCAAACATGCGCTTGTATTTTACATTTTCACAAAGGTACCGTACACAATTCACTGCAGAAAGCAGGGTTGTTTTCAAGATGCATTATCTTCTCAAAAAAAAACTTGTTCAAGATACAGCAGTCGTTTCAGGAAGTGCATTTCTCAAGTTTCAGTTGTGCTTTCATGCACAAAATGTATTGTTTCCCTGCAAGTGTGTTACTTTTTTTCAACAAGGCAGCGCTTTTAAGGCAAAATATAGATGATGCCTGGAAAAGGTCTAGATTTAATCGTAGTTAAACTATCTTTTGAAGAAGTGCATGTTCAATCTGGACATGTTCTTTTTTGAAAAGCACTCATGAACAGCATGAAAGGATGCAGAACACGTTTCAGAAAATGCAGACTTTGCAGCTGGAAATTGCACTCATGTCTGTTCAATACCAAATACATATTTTTCGAGAAACATAAACTATTGTGAAAAGTTCCAATAAATTTGTCAAATAGTGTCTGTATATGTATATATATATGGTAATATGTACAACGATATAATGCAGAATTCAGTGCAGGCATCAAAATCATTGCAAAAAACAATGTTTTCTCCAAAATGCTATACAAAAAAAGCATTCTTGGAAAGAGACAGCAGAAAATGTAGTATTCTGGTCAGCCGTGTGTTGTTCACTTTCCAAGCACAGTGTCAAAATCATTGATGAAAACACATTTCTTGTAAGATTTAAGATTACATTATGTTTTGAAATGTTTTGTTTGAAATGTAGCATGACCACCTTAGAACCACAGCAACTCGTGCATAATGATGCAAAACCTTGTAAAACCAGACCTTTCACAACTCCACCCCCCATGCATACCTGCTTTCAAAGAAAAACGGTTGGATGGTGTTGGATGCCAATTTTCACCAACTTGCAACACACAAACTCGGACCCTGCTGAGCTTCTGGAGCTCCATGGTTTTTAGGTGTGCACCTCAGGTCGTGTTGCGAAGTTTGTGCCTGTTTTTGATGTTTTTTGTTTGCAGATAAATTCGAAGATTGAAACACTGAAACACTCTGTATATAAAGCAAGTGCTTTTTAGCTGGGCTATCTGGTTGACATGCCTTGCAGTTGGTGAGGTGCAGACGGATCTTTAACCATCCCACAAAAGTAGGGTTTGGAGCGTGGTGGGGTGGGGTGGGGTGGGAACTTTCATGTTCATCTTCAGAGATCATCGACTTTCAAATCACATGAAGTTATCTTAGACGATACGTCAGGGATGAGCTGAGACGAGCGAGCAAAAAATGGGCTTTCTCCGTTCGCCCCGTTGACACAGAAACGCTGTAAGGGTTGTCGAACCCACAAAAGATCATAAAAATACATGATGCATTTTGGCACCAAAAAATTGCCACTTCGCTATGACGAAAACGCAATTTTGATAAGATTGTGGGACAGTGAAAGATCCGCCGGGTTTGTCTGCAGTTGGTGAGGTCTAATGCCGGAGTCCAGTGCTCGAAACGTGGCAACGCATGGTGAGAGGACGGCAACATAAACAACAGCAGTTGTGGAGTTGTGGCTTAGGCGGGTGGTGTCAGCCATAAAAAGTTAGTACCTCACCTTTCCGCAGTTGCATCTCAAAGCTTGTTGAGTGACCACAAGATCTGGCGGCTTCGACTCTATATTGATGACAATGATTCAGGCGATAACGGTAACGACCACAGTGGCGATGATGACCCTGATGACCATGATGACCATGATGATGATGATGATGACGACGATGACGATGACGATGACGATGACGATGATGATGATGTTGATGTTGATGATGATGATGATGGATGATGATGATGATGATGATGGTGGTGCTGGTGGTGCTGGTGGTGCTGGTGCTGGTGATGATGATGATGATGATGATGGTGATGGTGATGGTGATGGTGATGGTGATGATGAAGAAGATGATGATGATGATGGTGGTGGTGGTGGTGATGGTGATGGTGATGGTGATGGTGATGGTGATGGTGATGGTGATGGTGATGACGAGGAGGAGGAGGACGACGACGACGACGAGCATGATCATGATCATGATCATGATCATGATCATGATCATGATCATGATCATGATGATGGTGATGGTGATGATAATGACGATGACGATGATGATGATGATGATGGTGGTGGTGGTGGTGGTGATGGTGATGACAACGAAGATGGTGACGACGAGGATGATGATGACGAGGATGATGACGACGAGGATGATGACGTCGAGGATGATGACGACGAGGATGATGACGACGAGGATGATGACGACGAGGATGATGACGACGAGGGTGGTGATGATGATGATGATGGTGGTGATGATGATGATGATGGTGATGATGGTGATGATGATGATGATGGTGGTGATGATGATGGTGATGATGATGGTGATGATGATGACGATGACGATGATGATGATGATGATAGTGATGATGATGATGATGATGATATCCCCAACCAACTTTCAGATATGTTCAGTTTCAAACAGTGGGTTCCCCAGCCACCAGGAAATCCCGAGTGGGGCTGTCAGCTCGGAACTTGGCGTGTCACCAGGGCCATCCGCCCATGATTTGCTCCCCCAAACGGGAGAAGTGTTCATGAACCTCATGAACGTGTTCAAAAAAGAGAGGCTCTGACCAGCTAGAAAAGGGACTTTAACACATGCTAAAGTGATTTAACCATCAAGGTTGTGTTTGAACCACTGGGGGCTCACCATCAAAACCGGAGTTTCACCAACAACAATGGTGGCCACAGGGCACCAGGGCTTTAGTATCGGTTTTAATGTCAGTTAAGTGATGTCATATCCCATTTCTATACGATACCCTCTGGTGAACTAACATTTTGCCATGGAAAATCACCATTTTTAATGGGAAGATCCACTATTTCAATGGCCATTTTCCATTGCTATGTTAGTTCACCAGAGGGTAGATCCAGATATTGAGATGGTTGTTTAAAAAAGGGAATGACAAACGGGCTCCCGAGTCAGAATGATTTTTCATCCAGATTGATCCTGAAAATGATCAGCAAGAAAGGCAGCCCAATAACTTGACCTATATCGGAACTCCCCAATGATTGAATCACGTTGAACCTCGCCTAATGCCAATTGATATCGTTCATTGAAATGGATAAAACATGATAAAACCTACTTTCTTAGGTCACGGAAACAAATCCCCTTGTTGATATTGTAAATATATGATGTAAATCTATATTATGCATCCCATTACTTCCCATGGTATCCCATGAAATGGTTGGTGGTATACGATATACCCGAGAATTTTGTTGGTTATTTATACCAGTAATCAGTAATTCAATATCCCAATATTGCCACAAAAGCGTGGGTTAAATATCCGATTATAAATATCCCATTATATTATTCTGAATATGCCGTTGTATCCCACTATTCTTACACTCCCGACATGCTTCATATGACCCAAAAAAAATTGCCAACAAAAGAACAGGAAAATCATGTTCCAAATATCCCATTTTTCGCGGTGGCACCGGTGGTTCATCCTGTCCCAAATGGCTGCCATGGCTCGACCCCCGGCTGGTGATTTTTCTGCTTTGAATCAAGGCCTTGGGGTCCTTAATCTCCTCGAACCGACGGACCAATGCCCGCATGGTGTGGGAGCTTGGGGATGAACTGCTTGTGTGTTGGAAGCAACCATGAAAATCCCGGGATTTTTGAGGATGAGATATATGTAATATATGGAGTCGAAATGATTCGACACTGAACTTTGGGTCTTTGAAAATTTTCTCAATGTCATCCGTTTGATGGGTTTTCTTGTGGTCAGAAAGGCATTTTGGGTGGGGACATTTCCCCCCTGGGAAAGCATTCAGTCGTACAAGATAGCATGCGAGAGCATTCGGCTTGATTTATACATGATCTCATGATGTGATGTTTGGTCATATCCCACAGCTTCAAAAAGGTAGACTGGGGTTTCGCGCCACAAGGATTCTGCTGTGACTGCTGAGGACAGAACACAGTTCGAGGGAGCCGAGAAGGAGTTGAGGAGACAAGTCTCACATATTTGAATATATAAACGATGGATAAGATTAAGGTTCAGAAAAGATTTGCTGTGCTCCATCGATTTCCTGCAAGACATTCCCTGATTTCCATTGATTTTCCTATTTGTTTTACATTGATGCTCCGTTGATTTCCATTGATTTCCTGTTCCTTGAAGCCAGCGTGGCTGAGTGCCCGGGGTGCCCCTTCCTTCGTTAGCTCTTTGAGGAGGGTTGGTGGTGATGAAGAAGTCGTTGCTTGCTACAAGCAGGCAAGATTTATTGCAACTTGATGGGATTTCATGGAAAATCTCTATTAGAATTGATTACTTAGGGGTACAGTAGCCTCATGACTTGGGAAACCCTCATTCAGTGGAATTGATTGATATTGATGGAAATTGAATGTGATTCTTTTGACCCCTAAATAAGTCCAATTATGTGGAATTTCCCTACTAAACCATGGTCTCTAAGTGGGTGTTTAATATTAGGGGGATGGGATCAATGGATTTCATGGATATTCATCAGCAAAGATTTCAAGAATTGGTGGACTTAGGCCAGCTAGCGATTGGTGTTTCATGGGACTTTATGGTGATTACCGTAGGGATTTAACCAACAAAGATTGGGTTTTTTTAATGGAATTGCCTTTCAGTAGACAAAGAATTTTGTGATGGAAGCCATGGACTTTAGTTGGGTAATCCAGGTCCAGGTCAGTGCCATTTGAAGATGGGGATGGAGAAAAATCATCACATATTACCATCCAAAACTGGGGGATGATGTTAATTTCGAAGCCCTTCTGATGGTTGATTACTGTTGATCCTTCTGATGGATAGGTTATGGTTGGGGACCCGGCGAGGCAGCAGAGCGGGAAGCCAAAGTCATTGAGCAGGCGCCGCTGCGGGGATGGGGTTACCTATGAAATTCTCCGTTTTGGGGGAAGAAACATTCATTAATTCATTGGCCAACTATTTTAGGGTACCCAAATTGGTACCCGGGTTTTGACCCAAATTGATCTCATTGGTATGATTAAATGATGACTGCATATCTGTTTTTTATGTGTGGTTCCACCATGAGCCGCCCGAGTCATTGGCTTTTATACTCAGCCTGCCAGGTGACCAACGTCCAGTGCTCAGTTGCTGACCCGGCTCCGGCAATAATTATAGGCGGTTTCCTAAAATGGGGGTACCCCAATAGCTGGATGGTATATAAATAATGGAAAATCCTATTAGAATTGATGATTTTGGGGGTACCACCCGGGGTATCACCATTTTAGGTATCACCATTTTAGGAAACTTGCATATGCGACACGCATCCTCTCTCATCGTCATCATTGTCATCCTTCTCCTCGTCATTTGTTTATGGAGATTGCACGGCTCACCTGGCGTCCCATCAGAGTCTGGGTCACTTCACCCTGGTCGGGTGAAAAATCAGTGGAATGATGTAAGGGGACACACATCCCCAAATGGTTAAGGGAATAAAATCATGATAATCCCCATGTTATATTCCCTTAATAGCAATATCAAGATCTTCATCGCCGGATTTCTCCATGGTCCCATAATGTCCCATAGGTGGCCATGACCGATCCCGGTGGCCACAGGGCCGAATGAAAGTCTCGGGAGATCGCATCATCCCCAACCAGGACAAGGCCGTGCCATGGGGGGAGGACTTAGCGACTTATTCGAACCAAACAGACCGGTTGCGTCACCAAGAAACGCGCTTTCTTCCCAGGTGTCATGGCTATTCAACAGGAAGAGATCCTGATTTTCATTTGTGAGGAGACGGATTCTGTCCAAACTAGTTTATAGAAGTTTATAGTTATTGGGAAATATTGGGAATGATTCAGCCACATCACGTGGGCGAGAAATCGGGATCAGTTGTATCATGGTGTATCGTCGTCCGCTACATCTCCAAGGATCCCCCGGAGGTGAGGGGTACCCCATGTTCAGACACACCAATTTTATATGTCATTACAACAGTAGTACCGCACGTGCGGCGGTGGCGGAAGTTTCAAAAATAGGACACCGAAAAAGGAGAGGTGAGTTGTTGTGATGCATGGATGGCAGAGCAAATCCACTGATGGACCGAAAGGTGGTTGGAGTTGTGTGAACTGAACTGGTTGCAATGGTTGCAGTGGTCACCTCACCCGCAACTGCTGGATGTAGTGTGGTGTAGTGCAGCTGTAGTTGTAGCTGTAGTGTAGTGGAGTTGTAGTTGTGGTGTAGTGTAATTAGTGTAGTGTAGTTGCAGTTGTAGTGTAATTAGTGTAGCGTAGTGTTGTGTAATGTAGTGCAGTTGCAGTTGCAGTGGCACTTGTAGTTGTAGTTGTAGTCTAGCGTAGCGTAGTGTAGTGAAATTAGTGTAATGTAACGTAGTGTAATTGTAGTTGTAGCTGTAGCTGTAGCTGTAGTAGTAATAGTAGTTGTAGTTGTAGCTATAGCTGTAGTGTATATAATTAGTGTAGTGTACTGTAATTAGTGTAGTCAGTGTAGTGTACTTAGTTTAGTGTAATGTAATTAGTGGACTGTAGCGTAGTAAAATTGCATTTGCATTTGTAGTGGTAGTGTAGTGTAGTTGTAGTTGCCGTTGTAGTTGTCTGTCTGTCTGTCTGTCTGTCTGTCTGTCAAGCTTAAAAACGCAGCAATTCTGCGACATTTCCTCCATTTTTGAACTTGACAACATCAGAAGCGCGGCAGTTCTGCGAGACTTCCTCCATTTCTGACCTTGACAACGTCAAAAACGAAGCAACTCTGCGATACTTCCTCAATTTGGCAAGTTGACAAGACAACATCAAAAACGAAGCAATTCTGCGAGACTTCCTTCAAAAATGGAAAGTTGAATGCAGAGCTGACGGCCTCGTGCCAATGCTTTTGCAATGTTTCCACTCCATCTGTCTAAAGTAATGCGCCTGCCACGAAAAAGTGATGCCAAGTCATACAAAGTGCTGCACCTGTCACGCAAAATCATCTTCGCAAACCTGAAGATCTGATGCTCCAAAATGCAACCCCTCTCAGGAAATCAGCGGCCTAACCTCCTAACATCTCTGATGAACATGTCTCTTGACCTGAAATCCATCTTTGCAGATCCTCTTTAAATGCCCCGCGTCTGCCATCGTGTTTGGACATGCTACAAAACCCTCACGTTTTGCTCACTTTTGGCAGGGTGGAGAATCCCTTGCGCCTGCCACACAAAACAACGCTTCAACGTCCAAAAGTGGCGCCAACATGTGGTGCTTTGTACATTTTGACTTCGAAATGTGCTTCGCGCCACAACGGCGTACACTTTTTCAACATCTCAACTTCCAAAAATGTTCCGAGGCTGACGTGCTTTGTACATTTTGACTTCGAAACGCGTTTCGTGCCACAATGGCGTGCACTTTTTCGACATGTCAACTTCCAAAAGTGGTCCGAGCATGGTGTGCTTCGCACATGTTGACTTGGAAATTTGCTTCGCGCCACAACGGCGCGCACTTTTTCGACATCTCAACTTCCAAAAAGTGCTCCGACCCTGGTGTGCTTTGTACATTTTGACTTCTAAACGTGCTTCGCGCCACAAGGGCATGCACTTTTTTCGACATATCAACTTCCAGAAGTGGTCCGCCGTTGATGTGTTTTGTACATTTTGACTTGAAAATGTGCTTCTCGCCACAACGGCGTGCAATTTTTCATCTCCCATCTGGCCAGCTGGCTCCGCACCCGCCACTTTAGCGAGCCTACTTTTCGACCCGCCGGAGCCACAAATCATTGGAAAAAAGCACGGTGTTTCGCGACTTTTCTGCCTTTCGCGCACCTGCATCTTCTTTCTTTGACTCTTTCTTCTGACTCTTTCTCTTCTGATCTCTCCTCTCTTCTCTTCTCTTCTCTTCTCTTCTCTACTCTTCTCTTCGCTTCTCTTCTCTTCTCTTCTCTTCTCTTCTCTTCTCTGACTCTTCCCACCTCTGCTTTTCCATCTGTCCATATCGTCGGAAGTTTGACTTTAAACGTCCTCCGACTATCACATTATATCACATTATAGTTCGGCTTGTATACCCAACTATATACCTCATTGAAAGGTGATATGTACAAGTAGATGAGTCAAAATTGGCTAGCCCAATACTTGGGTAGTGCACATGTTAGTCTAAAAATCCACGAACATCTGTGGTCCCCTGATTCCAGAAAAGAAACTCCCGGAGTCGATCGAGATCGAGAGAAGTGGGATCGCCCAGAGGATTCACCCAGCGGTTTTTCCTGGTTGGGGGGGAATCATTTGGCCTTCATATGGTTTTAGATGTTTATAGGTATTTATAGATGTTTTCTGATGTTTTTAGGTGTTCAATGAGGCTTAGTGATGTTTAAAACATTGGAATTTCAGCACCGGAAAAGTCTTTGGGAGTCAACAAAATTGTGGGAGGTTTGAAAATGGAGTGAATCTCATTAGTATCTCCTCCGGCAAGAGTTGTAAAACCATGAAGTACGTTCACAGGATCTAAAAGGGATTGATGCAACAACGAAAAAAAGGGATTCGCAGACATTGACAGTGGTTGGATTTGGTGGTTCCATTTGGCTATCCCCCGCCAATTCCGTTTTGAAGTACATTTCTGAGGAAAGACCTAACCAAATTGAAAACCAATTGGGTCGGGCCGCCTGGGCATGACTGGACCACTGCAAGGCCAAGAAAGTGACGTCGACGTCAGCTCAAAGTAGGTGAAGGGGTTGGAACATGGTGAAAACCTGAGGGAATTGCAGATCAGACTAGTTTGATGATGTTTGATGTTTGCAGCTCCGGCAAACTGTAGGCAAGAAACCATACTCCGCAAACCATCAATGGCGAAGTCCGCGTGGCCAAAAAAAACATCTGAAATCCACCAATTTCCTCTATGAAATGAGGTACCCGCCGGGTATCCTTATATCATGTGAATATGATGATATTTTATGATCTAAAGTTGAAACGCATTGATGGGAGAGTTCATTGTTGGAATGTTCAGATTATGGTACTTCTTGACAAAGGCAATTCTCGTTACTGCGCATATATTTTGATGGAAGCAAACGTCAATGATGGGTAGCCTTATATTTCTTTTGCCGGGCTGGTTTGGCTTGGGATCACAGATGTGTCTCCTAGGCATGGACGGAAGTCAATGTTTGAATCTTCTCAAAACTATGCGGAAGTAGTTATGACTACTACAAGATGGTTTTTACATGTTTTTACGATTTGCCAAAACAAACCAATACGAGCCCAATCTTGATAAAGGTAAATGTCTGCCGAAACTTTGCCTCTCGTTTCGGGTTCCGTAAGTTGTGGGTGGAGGGTGGATTCACTCCTACAGTTGAAGGCTGTATAAATCCTTTGCCCGGATTTCATCCGAACAATTCTGGTGCCAGACTCCCAAACACCGGACCCCCGACCCCTTTAAACATGTTTGCTGCACAACATCCATTTCTCAGCGGTCACTCTTGTCTGCAAAGACGCACATTGATTTTACAGATTCCGTGTTTGGGCCAAGTTTGGCGCATGCCAGTTGAAAGTCTCAGGAGTTTGCTGGGTGTTTGGGGCTGTAGTCAAGCTTCCGGAACCCGATCAAGTTTCCCAATCCAACACTGCCAATGTTTTGCCAGCCTGGAGGACATGGAATCCATGTTCTTCCAGTTTTTTGGTGGCACATGTACGTAATTTTTTACATGCATGAAATTACAGGTATTCACGGATTGCTTTGATTTGCACGCCTGCAGCCACCCGAGCTCCCGGAAACTACCTCGGGTCCTCAGGTCATATCTGCAACCTGGATTTGTGCATCAGAACGTTGGTCTGTTATTTTCTGACTGGTTCATCTACCAGACATCGGGAATTTGGCAGGGACTATCTAGGTGTGTCTCAAAACTAGGCCCCAAAATCCCATCGTTCAATTTTTGGGCTGGATCCCCAATTTACCTATTTTTGCGACCCTCCTGGATTCCTGCGAGCAAATCCTCAGGCAATGAAGGCCTTGGGCTGCCTCTTCGTCTTGTCCCTAGCGACGGCGCTGAAGGTGCAACGTGATGTGGAGGAGCCATTGAAGCCTTGCAAGGGCAAGGAGGTGGGTAAAGGAGCAAATGTTAGAAAACACCATGCAATGCGACGGTAGTGCCATCAACATTTGGGCTTTTAAACTGTCTTAAGCCCCAAAATGGATGGTTAAGGCAGCTCGTAAATTGACCATAGCTTTTTTGGGTTACATCTGCTCCCCAATGACTTGACCCATCAGGTGACAGCCATGGGCAAGAAGTGGAAGTGCGATGGACTATCCTTGGAAGATTGCCCCAACAGCTATACCAGCTCCGGGCAGAATACCTTCTTCCAA
>Ga0126342_10014474_pt1 | contig 13929 bp, 18 predicted proteins | sample Cyp1metagenome_FD_92528 | JGI IMG/M metagenome (GOLD analysis project Ga0126342, IMG submission 92528) | Coral microbial communities from Lord Howe Island, Old Settlement Bay, Australia - Cyphastrea 1 metagenome | ecosystem: Host-associated > Invertebrates > Cnidaria > Coral ...
GTGCGCATAGGCATAGGCCAACATAGCCTCAAGATGGGCCAACATAGCCCCAAGCTGGGCCAACATAGCCCCAAGATAGGCCGCCGACCCTCAGCATGTCATGTTCGCAAGTTCAGATGACATATGATGACATCCCCCTCTCTCTTTCCCTCCCCCGACCCCTACCAGCGTCGCCGGTGTGCGAAGCTCTACAATAATAATATAATATATATATACATATATATACATCCATATATGTACTGAATCAATCATGTCTCATGAGTTGTGTTGTTTCTAAAGTTCTCCCGATATTGCCCTTGCCGGGAAATCCCGGGGACGTCTCCTGTAACATTCCCACCTAGCTATGGCGAAAGGGTTTCAGTCTCCAAGGACGAAACCCATCGCCAGCTCAGCATTGGTGCGGATGATCTCTGCATTCTTCAAGCTGGATCTGTCCCTGGGATCACCGAGCTCTGTTTTAGGCGAATAGGCGGTCTGGATCCAAAGTTCAACATCTTCAAATCCACATAATCCACATATCATTTTGGAAATTACTTTGGATATGTCTGAAATAACCATATCATCTCCAGTGATTCTCAATCCCACCATCCAATTTCTCTGGGTTTTGAAGGGAAAAAAGATGAAAAAAGATCTCTCCCTATCTCTCCCATCTTGGGCCACCCGACTCACTGCCCATGTGCACCTGTGGTGTGCTGTGGAACTTCACCTTCTGCGTATCCACTGTGGCACCTGGGCTGAAAAAAATGTCCCAGCTTCTGGCTGGGGAAGATCAGCCAGGACTTGCCAGAGGTTTCATAACGGTTTGGCATGATTGATACTGATATATGTTGATTGATATTGATTGATATTGATTTATGTTGTTGATATTGATTGATGTTTGTTGATATTGATTTACAATGATGTTAATTATATATTATGCTGTTTATATATTTTTATCATGATCTATAAGACCAACTGACTAGTGACTAGTTGCATCCACCTGGCAGGCGAAGCACCTTTGACCCATGGTTATCCTACCCTCCTCCATTGGTGCTGCGACGCGGCACCGATCAAATCGACGCTGGCGTCAGGATACTTGGCTGAAGGATGCTTCCTGACAGAATTCACGGTGGTTCCAGGGAAAATCTGCTGGATTTTACCATAGGTCGTTGCTACAGTATCAGAATGTATCACAATGTATCAGACGTATATATTATATATTCAAATAATCTCAAAGATGGCTCCTGCTATTTTTCCCGTCAACCAATTCTGAGAAGAATCTACCAGACAGGTATGAGATGGTCTCGGTTATGGGAAAGGCATGGAAAGACATATGTTTTCCAAGGGCTTCACCCTCGTTTCATTCGCTGCTGGTTGAGCCCTATAGCCTTCCAAGATATCAGGGGCCAATCATGGGATATCATGGGTATGTGACAAGCAACATAAGATAACATAAGTATCTGTATCTGAGCATCCCAAGTTACGATCCAATTCACACATCCCAAGAAATGGACGAAATGGAGGATGCCATAGGACCCAACAGGACTTTAGGGATCTCCCAAACAACAATTTTTGGTGCAGCAAAGTCTGAAGAACCATGAAGAACCTGTTTTTTGTCCACCACAAACGCTCCGAAATGGTGCCTCTGCTCATCACTGCCGAATCCGAAGCTGGGAGCTGCTCCGACCTTGGTGAAAACCAACGACATCACCATCTGCGGCGGTTGGTTGATCCGTCCCTGAGGTGCCGTGCTGTGGATGGCACGTGATACACTGGTCCAGGAGTGACCGTTCCGGTCTGGCCGAGAACTAAAACTGGCAACCATTTGGCAGATCGCAATCCAAGGTCCTGTCAGCATTTTCCAGCTGTTCAACTTTAAACATTTTAAACCCCAAAAAAATCCTACATACAACGACTTCAGCTAGAAGTTGGTTAGTTGGTTTCACTGAAAAGTTTCCGCCTTCCCCCGCCTTGCTGGTCTTCTCCAACTTTTTGGAGATAAACAGCTTCACCCCAACTGGCGAAGCAACCAGCTGTGCTCTAAAATTAAGAGAGTTGAGCCAGTCTTGGAGATGGCCCTGAACTTTCTGTGTCTGATTTCTAGTGTACACAGTGTCCACAGTGTCCACATGTCTTACTGATTGTATCCCGGCAGTATAACGACATTTGTCCAAAACGAACAGCCACCTGCACCAAATGCAAGCAACAAAACAATAAGTCCATGTGAAAGTTTGGTGAGAGGATATGCAGTGTACATTAGTGTATGCATTGGAATCATTGGAGAGGATTTGTTCCTTGGATTGCCTTCTGAAGACACCGAAATCAGCAACTGGCGCCTTTTGCCGTGCCAAAAGAATGCCCTGGCGCACTGCGCTTCGTGCTGTCCGCTTGAGCACCTCACAGTTTGGACATGGATCAAAATGGGGTAAAGGTGCCCATGAGGACCACAAATGTTGGCCATCTTGAGTAGAAAATCATTTGGGGGGGCTGATTCCTGACCCATACCACCCATTTTGGGGTTCTTCACCGAAGTTTTCTGGCATTTCCTGGTCTTGTGTCAAATATTCTACTACCCAACAAAAAGGGCTGTAGCACATTGTTGAGGCAGAGACCCAAGGCAGACACTCTGAAGGAATCCTGGGCCGGCTATAGTCATTTTTCTATGGGATTGTGCTACTGGGAGTAACTTGGCTGGCTAATCGGGTTTGTAACCCCACATATATGGCTAGGAACTGGCCACAACATCTTGGTGAAAATCGAACATGTGCATTTTTGCTTCTGCCAACCAGAAGCATTCTTGGCTATACCGGGTATGCGTGGCTGTTCTGCTCTGGGGGTTCCCCTCCATGATGCATCTCAGGGCCGTTGGGCTCTCAGACTGGCAGCAATGTCGTCATCTCCAAATAAGCTGGCGGTGTGTCGCTGGAAAGGTCAGTTGTCAAGCAGAAAATGATCAAAGCCTGCCATCCACGGTGTGTTGTTTGGTAAACCATAATTGACTGTTGCTCATTGTTGTTACCAGCTTGTGTATCACAGCATCTGTTGAAAATCCTACAGAACATGTTTGAAGTGAATATATTTGGTTGGCATCCAGCTACTTCGATCGGCAGCCCCTTTCACCCGTGACTGGCCGTGTGTTTTTCATCTTGTGCAACATTCTTGCGGTCGCCTTTGGCGACGGCTAGAAAGCTGCGATCAAAAATGGCCAGAGTTGTTTGACCTGAAATATTGGGATGATTGGAAGGATGGAAAATCGACCGGAAACTGTGCTTCTGAAAAGTCAATGTGAGGGGTTCCTGCATTGTTCAATCATCTTCTATTCAATCAATACTAAGCGCGATGTCGGTTGTGTACCGAATACTGTACAATAAAATACATACAGGTACCAGCGTGTGTGCTCCTCCCATCTTCAACGGTCCAACCTCCACCTGTCCCGTTGGTTTCACCTTTTTACGACGTGACCCCGGTCACTTTGGACCTCCAGAAACGCCTTGCCGCGGTCCCGGGACCGTTGCCCAAGGCCCGGCGGTGCAAGCAGTGGGCACTGTAGGATGTAGACCTTAGCAATGGGGCATGACTATGACTCAGTCGTTTGGACCGTTCTGGTGGAGAAAAAAAAAGGGAAAACCAAAGCCATTAGTGATATGATATGTGAACTTATGTGAACTGTTCATATTTTTGAGGTTGTGGGAAAGCCTCAAAAAAAGTTTGGGGAATTTTGGGGCATTGGTCACCGGGGTCCCCGGTAAGTCTCTGGCCGAATAGGGCGCCGGCTTCCCCATGATGTCTTTGGGATGGAGCTCCATATGGTGTCCCACATAGACACATTGAGGACGCCCCATGAGGCCAACCACCCTGGCGTTTGAGGGGCAGCCTAACTCACTATAAATCACAACCCTGTGGAGATTTGTGGATAAATTCTCTCCAGCAAGACTTTGACATGTGAATCTGTTGTGAGTTTTTGTTGGTCTATATGGGTAAATATCATGAAATGAAATAATGAAATATCTCTTCCATTTTTATGAATGGACTAATCACTATCAATGGGGAAGTATATGAGGCCGGCCATCTGCAGGAAGCACCTGGTAAGGCACTCAGTCTTGAAGGTCACGCGGTCGAAGTCGCACCTTGCTATCACACAGAATGTGGACCATTCCAACCAAAATTCATGGATCTTTACGGCTCTTTAAGGATTCTGAATGGGCCATGTTGGAGCATTTCCCGATTTTTTCGGATTTTTCAATGTCATAATATCATAGAATATCCCTATAAGGGTCCCTATATATCTCTATTTCCCTCTCGCCCTTGGAGCTGGGTCCCCTGCGCTTGCACTCCACAGGTGCCTCTGGCTTTGAAGATTTCGTCCGGTTCCATGGCAACACACCTTGGGAAATGCGCCATGGTCCACCAAGAAAACCATGACCTGGGGATTTCTGGACTGGAGATGGACTGCAAAACTCCTGGATATGGATCGCCTTCAACAGGATCAAATTTTGGGAGCTTCAACAGTACCGAAATTCATGATTTTGCACCGGAGCGGTGGTTTTTGGGTTACTGCAATCCACATCCCACATCAATTGTTCTGCATCACCACATATTGAAATGGCAAATTCTTCCTGCACAAGACAAAGAATCCTGCAACACTTGACTGAACTCAATTAGATATAAAATGATTAAAATGATATAAAGAATCTAAATAGCATTATATTCTCTAGGTATGGAGCCCTCCATCAAGAAAATCAATCTCAATCGTTCGTTCTCCACACTGGAATAACGATTCCAGGAGCTTCTCCCTTTTGGAGCTGAGCCTCCTGCTGCAATTGTGCCTCCTCCTGATATTCAGCAGCTTCTAAACGGACACCGTTGATTGGAGTGTTGGACATCGACAATGCTGAACAAAGCCAGAGTTTTGTCCAGTTGCGAGAACAGAAGACGCACAATCTCACTGACCCACAGATATGGTTTGCCTGAGTTTAAGTAAGAAGAAGCTGTCGTATGAGCTCATCCCAACCCATGTGACATCAAAGCTGTGCAAAGCGACAGCATGCGCCAACATAGATGTCCTTTTTGCCCAAAATGAAGCAATGGTACCTGTTGGAGACACTCTGGGCCCCACAAAAAGGAGTCACACTATGTGTGTAAACCAGGCCACCAGGCCAGAAGGCGCACCACTGGTGGGACGTCGTATGCTGGATGAAAAGGCCTCCTGGTGCCTGAAAACCAAAAAACATTGGATGTTGGTCACTTATAATCCTGTCAGTGGATGTTGATATGATGTTAAGGTCATTATAATGTTATTTATAATCCTGTCAGATCTGTCAGTGGATGTTGATATGATGTTAATCAGCTGTAGGTCATCTTTGGGGAGATGTGTGGAAGACACGACACACCATATTCCTGCGGTATTTCACGGTGAAAGTTCCGTGGCTTTCCCTGCAAAAATCACCTGGCGACTGCCCGAGAATGCTGGGCCAGCCATAGAGATTGGGAGACTCATGTGGCATGCAACAAATGTTCCAGCTAGTCTATGTACTTAATCCAAACATGTCCAAACCCATCCCGCCTTGTCATCTTCCAAATCGGCAAGGCCTTTGGGCACGCCTGGCGAAAATCGATCGGATTGGGACTACTAATTGCAAAATGAGCTTTGAATGTTGTTATCTGCTTGGCGGTGTAAAGCCATCCAAACAGCCGTCAATTGGGATCATCATCCCTCACATATTCAGAGACGATCTTGTGTCATAGGTTCAGCCAGATTCGGGCTCCAACCGCCAGGCCGCCAGGCACCTATATTCACTCGCAGAGTAGCATCAGTGGGTGCCTCCTGCAATCAGGTCATATTGGGAGCTTCCCGAGGTTCCCCAGATCCCAACCAGATCCCAACCAGATCCCTGGCCACGGCTTTCAGCTTCCCGTCCATGATGTTCTTCCTTTGGAAGAGACCATAAAGCTCTGAACATTGCCTGTGCAGCGCTGCCAAACCTCTTGGGAAACAATGAGCCATCCAAATCCCGAGGCCATCCCCAGCGTTCATCCATGAAATCATAGGTCGACTGATTTTTTTCGGGAACATCTGCAGGAAAGCATTGTTTTTTAACCAGAATTTATAGGGGGGTTGATGTAAAGTTGTCCCATCCTCCAATTCTAGGACTAGGGCTTGAAATCTGTTGCAATCATCAAAAGCCACCACCACACGCCTTGGCAAATCCGGATCACCTTTTCCTCCCGCACTTCCTCAGGTCCAAGGATCGGGCTGCACCAGGATTTACCCCTCCTTCTTTTTGCTGGATACAACAGTAAAAGGCTCTATGTGTAGATATGAATCATGCGCACGATGTCATCTAAATATATCTTTATAGACAATATGTGTATATATATATATAGATTATGTTTGTGTGTGTTATCTAGAGAAGAATATTTATCCATATAATATGTATATATATATACATAATAAACATACAGATTCCATGAATATACACCTACTGAAATTATACACAAACAACTCATTACAACTCATCCAACTGCCATCAACTTGGCGATCTTGTGACCTGAAGCAACCTGAAGCCTCACCCATCAGAGGCGCGGACCGAAGAATTCCGAGACAGCCTCAGAACATGTATAACACAGATAAAGACATGTCAAGATTCCCAAAAGGATAGAAAAGTTGTTCCAGAATGTCAAAGATGCTTTTTGCCCATACATCCCAGGTGTCCACATTGTTCTATCTATTTTTGGAGTTGCTCAAAGCGAATATAAATGACTAAATGACATTAATAAAGCATAACTCCACTATGATATTTAATATGCTCATTGATGAGAAAACTATCGCAAACTAGTTCTTTTAAATGAGCAACATCAATAGATCAAAAATGCCAACATTGATGGATTATAGATCTGCTAAATGATATCTGTATCAACAAATCCCAACATATCCACAGATCCACAGCGACCTCGGGGGCCCGAACATTTTGGGCCAAGTCCTTGCCCATGGCCTCAGGTGTGGACCGCATTTGGGGCTTTCCTAAAATGTGGGGTACCCCAAAATGGATGGTTTATAATGGAACATCCAATGATTTAGAATGGAAAATCCTATTGAAATGGATGATTTGAAGATACCCCCATATTCCAATCCCGGGGCTTTCCCAATTGCAGTAAGTATCCCCACAGTAAGTTTGCCCATGAGGCCTTTGGGCTTCGGCGGAATGGCCTGGGGCAAAAAAAGGCACAAAAAAACTCAGAAACCAATGATTCTTCAGTGGAATCGCATGACACTTCAATAGTTAGACCGGTCACCTATGCGTATGTATACATATATGTATATGATATCTCTTTATATATCATATCATATCATATCATATCATATCATATCATATCCATATATACTTACATGTGCAATCACCAGAGCAACAGATTCGCAGCCTGAGGTTTCGCTGGCACATCCGATGGTAGCGGCAGCACTTTGTCCGCAGCTGGCGGCAGAGCTTCATGGGGAGTATCAGTAAATCACTGAAGATGTGGAAACCCAACAATTAAACCCATGGATTTCCATCTGAATTTATATTTCTTAATGAAAACTAGAGGGTAATGAATATTGGTGCTTAGCAGGAAAATGCTGGTCAGTGAGTCAGTGGTAGAAAAAATGAAAAAAAAAAACACAAGCTGGCCAATGATCAATGGTCATGATGGTCATGAGGAAATACACCAAACTCCATTCCAAATAATCGCTGTTTTAAATGACGTTGCATCTATGCTCAGGAATAAATGGTAATGTAGGAAATAATTTCTTCCTATGTATAAATCCTGAAATGTGCGGTTCCCAGGTTGCCACTCATCCTCCCATAGTCGTTTTTCTCCGCTGGAGCGCCAACCACGGTCGCCCAGGCCGCTTCATGTCTGGTCACAGTGACGAGACCTCGGCAGAGTGGGGGTTGGACAAATCTTTGAAGCACAGTGAATCCGGTTTCTGTTGATAAAACCATTCAAATAATTTCAAATATATCAATCGCGCAGCTCACAGCATCTTTTCAAACCAACAAGCTAACCCTGCACTCTGTACATCAAGCCCAACCACGCGCGACACCAGGCGCTTACCAGGCTTAGCGCTCTTTTGGCAAGTGCTCATGATAGGCTGTCATGACCAGCGTTGGGAAGTCACCCAAGCTACTGTACACACAGCGACAACAGCCTTTGGGTCATAGGCACTGAGCTTTGCCATGTGGCAAAGAAATTGTTTGCACCATAAGATGCTGCTTCATCACAATCCAAAGCATGGCTGGCAGAGCCAGCCACAGCCATACACACGTTCCCTTGTTTGACCTGCCCATCTGCTCACTTCCCACAGCCTTGCTGCTGTCACACTTTCCCAACTTTCCGCCAGACTGTATGCCATGTTCTTTTTCTCCGGCAGTATCACAAACTGCAAAATGAACAACCGCGTGAAAAACCGAGACAGCTACCATCAGCTACCTTCACGCCCGGGCACAGCGCTGCAAAGCCAACCGTTTCGCACTTGAGCTGCTGCAAGATAGAACCACAGACTCGCTATAGAAGCGTAAAACAACGTCTTCAACGGCTATCGGACATTGGAGAACAGTGCTTTCTGACAGGCTGGCGCCAAGTCCGCAACATGCGGCGCTACTGCCCCACACAGCCGCTTCTCACATGTACCTCAGAAGCAGCACATCCAGACGGCGACACAACCCTGAATCAAAGTGCCTCTGCCGGCAAGCCACATCAGCTGCCACGCTGTTCATTCCACACCGTTCGATAGCCACCAGCTTTTGTTTCCATCTCCAGCAAGTGTGAGCTCAGCCGGGCTGTGACAATGCGCACATTGGTGCTGCGTGGCGTGGAGCCAGTTCACCAGCAGCCTGGCGCCGCCTCACCTTGGTCCAAGCCTACTGCTGAACAAGCGCATGCCACTGGCCACTGGCCCGCACAAGCCGCTTTTCGTGCAACTGCTGTCCCATGAATCCAAACAAGCAGCAGCAATCAATCTTCCCTGTGCTTGGAAGCATTTTGCATACAATCCCTCTTCTACAGGATTCTCAATGATATGCTGTTGATCTCACCGTCCTTCTGAAAAAGACGAGCTTCAAGTCAAAACAGAATGACAAACATGCCAGGCGCGAGCTTGTCAACAAGCACAAATCCTAGCCCTGAGATGCTTCATTTTGGCAATGCTTCTTTTGCAATGGCCACCTACCTGTACTCATCAAGCAACCATGCAGAGGAGAAATGCAAACAGCATCGACAACACTTTCAGCTCAACAATGCTTCAGAAATCAAGAACTGGAGCGGCAAGCTTATTCTTTTGGAACGTTCATGCTTGGCACGGGCCGCCTGGCTGGAGCGGGCGACAATCACTCAGGCATGGCTCTGGGCCATCATCTAAGCATTCTGTATCTGCTGCGCTGCTGCAGAGGTGCTCACTTTTGTTTCTTGCAGAACCTCCAACGCAAGCGCCATCTCTGCTTCTTGCGCATAAGCCTTGACAACTTCTGCCCGGATGCTCGCAGAATCTGCTGGTGCCACAATAGCAAGCAGCAACAAACAAAGAACGGAACCACTAAGCTTCATGTCAAGACAATGGATTCATCTGCAGGTGCTTCTCAGCTGGAATGCAACCTTGTGTGTTGGCACTGCAAGGGGCACTCTTTGCTGTCTTGTCCGGTATGCACAAGAGCTCACGCCCTGGCCCAGAAGTCCAAGAGATCTGAGACGCCAAATCTAGTTGCTGGGCATCAACATTACCCCTAAGCACCCCCTACTTGATCCAAACATGCCTGTCTGCATAGTCGCTCACCGAATGACAACGTAAGGGCTGCGCAAAACACTGTATACACTGCAGTGCACACACAATATAGTAGGGCATGTTTCAAAGTGGAACACCCCAGGCTACCTGTAGGCTGAGGTCTTGGACCAAAGAGAACACATGCTATCCGTTGCTATCCAGTGCTATCGATTGTCTGCCATGTCCATGCGTCATCCGCCACATTGCTAATGTCAAAAAATGACCGTCGAAAACTTGTGCAGAAACCAGCCAAGTAGCACTTTCGATATATATATATATATACATATAACATATATATATAGAGAGAGAGAGAGAAAAAAAAAAACACGGCTAACATCATGCCGAAAAAAAAAACGAATGCTTCACAGTGTCCATTGGAAATACTCCATAACATCGGCGCTCCGGCCCTCGCCCGAGCATCGGGCCACTGGAGCAGCCAAGCCTCCAAGAAGTCCTGGGCCATGTTGATGTGTAATTTGAGTAATTTTCCATATAGCATCATTAGTGATGACATCAATGATGATCTAGAATCTCAGAATCATATATCTAAACAATCATATATAATATATATTAATATATTAATTATATATTATGGAATATAAAACATTATAAATGATTGATATCTCAATATTATGAATGATGTTTTGAAAAAGAAACATCATCCCCTTGGAGAGCTCCTCTTCGAAGACGTCAACGTCGCCTCCGTCCCCACCTTGCGGCCGCGGGGTTTTTGGATGCCTTGGAATGAAGAAAACCCTGTGGAGCATCACATGTATTGACCAAAAGAAGATGTGGATGTGTCAGATTTGATAGCTGAGATCGAATGGGATTATGATTTTGAGATTTGTTGATATTGATTTGAAATTGATTTGAAATTTGACACCATCATCAGGGCTAGCTGAAATGTCCCCAAGTAGTGCAAAAATTGTATCGACTCCTCTAATATGGGATAGCCATAGCCCGAAATCACGCCTGGGCGACAAAGCTGAAGGCTTCTCCTTCGGACTGAAGGTCTCTGCACATTTCTATGGAAATGGTGGCCGAAATCCATTGAAAACTCTCAAGTCTCTTGTCTTGGCAGTGACTGGCGACCCTTGAAGATGTTCCCTCTTCATGCATCTGTTCCCCCATGGGATTCCAGATAATTCCAGGATTCCACATACAAAGCGTTTCAAAGTGCATCCGTTTGCCGCTTGGACCCTCCTGAGGTCAAGGAAAACGCCGTGGATGGTGTGGACACGGCTGTAGGCCCAGGCCTCAGGCCCAAACGGGAGTTTCCACGAGACAATGTGATTTTCTGTGATATGAACTTTCCATGATACTTAATGTTTCAATATAGTTCAATGTTCAAGTTTTTCCATGACATTTATCCATGATTTCCGTGGCTTCACAGGATATGTCCCCGTCTCTACCACCAAAAAAAAACAGTCATGGCTCTCCCCACAGCGCGATGTTTCTGGGGAGTTCCAACCGGAAAGCTGCGTGGTGCATGCGCCGCTACCTGCTCCGATGCGACCCGATGGTTTGGAAATCTGACCCAAGAATGGTGGATTTACCTCCAAGATGTGGTCATTTGAATCAGAAAATATGGGAATGTGGGACATGTGGGAGGCTACCTGGACGGCGCAGGAAGCTTTGAAATTACGTGGGAACATTTTGGAACTGCGAATGATCTGTCCGCCTCCTCCAACAGGCATTGCAGCTGCAGCGCCTGACGGAAAAACACCGCGTGTTGCAAAATATGATGGACTCACAAACAATGATGGAGATCTGCCCCAAAAATGCTGACATAATCAATAACTCAATCTGATGCATTATGATCCATCATCATGATATATATCATCATCATGATAAACATCGCTCATGAGACCTTAGCATCTAGCGATCTCCAGCGCTACTTGCCTGGTCCAAGATTCCCACCACCGCCGCCAGGGCATCCTGCGCCCCCTCCAGGCGCGAAGTGTCTAGGAAGGCTTTTGCCTCTGGACGGAATCCCAGAGTCCCAGAGGCCCAGAGGCGAAATTTACTTGTAGGATTTTTTATGGAAAACCATGGAAAACCTCCATATTTGGAGGGGAATCGGTTTCTTGACCGCCAATTGGAGGGTCAACCGGTGAACGCCAGGCATCCCCACCAGGCAGTGGCCCAAACAGGCTCTGTGCGCCATCAAGATCCCCTCCAAGGAGCTTGCGCTGCGGACCTGTGGCTATGGCAGGACCAACCTGAAATAAACCACTTTGAAAAATGGGGATGATTCCCCTTACCGGCAATTTACCCTAATGACCATGATTTAGCTGTAGGATTTTTGGTGATTATCTGTGTGTTTAATGCATGTTGTCAGCATGTTCACAATCATGCGTGGCGTTTCTCCTGTGAAATTTGTATGGAATAAAATTCTTCCGTTGGATGAAAATGGCACTACAAGTTTATTTGAATGCCCGGAAACTTGAATAGTTTTCCAGGGATTCTACACTACTCAGCGTCTATCTTCTGTCAATGACTGGTCTAAGAAGGTTTCTCCATTTATGATCTGCGTAAACTCAGAAAACACGGTACTACTAAATCCACTGGTTTATCATCATGTTCCCTATTAAAACTGCTATGACTTGGGAAGCAAACCCCTTATTTTTAGATTGGTGAACTCCAATTTCCCTGATCAAGTGGTTGAATCCCTGTTTTTGGCTGGTTAAACCCCATTCTATATCCCATCAAAAAGAGACAAGTCATCTCAGTTATATAATCCAAAAATGTTCTCATCAAATCCCATCAAACCTAGGGATTTCCAGGCCTTCTCTTCCAACCTCTGGAACTCTGCTGCCACCACGGCCACCAGCAGGTAGCGGTGCAGGGTACTTGCGAAGTGGTGCAGCCCCTGACGCAGCGCCGCCAAGCGACGCCTCGGAGATAGAAAAGTAGGTTATCACACCTCATTTAGGGAGTGCTATATATTGTAATATTGTGTATATATATATATATACATTAGTATTAGTATCATTTTATTATTATCATTATTACTATTATTATTTATTGTTATTATCATAATTATCACTATTGTCATTATTATTATTATTACCTATTACTATTATTATAAAAACATATAATAATGTATATATATATATTGTAATGTACATATAGAGGATAATATAGGAAAGTGTTTGTTCGGATAGTCTTTTAAGATGAAAATTCTAGGGATTGTTCAGGATTGAAAAGCATGAGAAAAAACCAACAGATCTTGACGGTGCTTCTCGATTTCTGGGGTCTCGGACATTTCTCCGCCTGAAGCCCGGGGCTGTGAAGTCAAGTGCTGAGTGTTGGATAATTACAGTCTTGTAATTGGTACAAAACTGTGGGATGATAAATGGGTGCTTGTGGGAAGTAAACGTGATAATTGATTATGAGACAACCATGTTATAATTGTGGGATTAGTGGTCTAGCACAATCTTACACTGGGAATGCTTCTGGTTGAAATATGTTGAAATGACGACCCCTTTGCAAAAATGGCCATTGTCAAACGTTGCCTGCGCACTCCAACCACAGCGCCAAACCGTGCGCCTGACTTCCTCATGCCATAGGAAGTCGACGCCAAGAACCACCTGGGCCACACGGCGACAACAAACGCCCTATGTGTTTCCATCTTCCAGATGTGGATATGGATAAACATCTGGATATATTAATATATATATATAATATATATATATGGATATTAATATGGATATGGATATTAATATTATGATGCACTGATATTATACAATTGTGCGGTACGGCCTTCCCACGTCTGCCATGTTGGATAACACGGTGGGGACTGTCCCCCTTTGTAGCCAAAAATCTCATCTCAAGCTCCGAGGCTCCGAGGCTCCTGCCAGCTCCCTTTCAAGCACTCCAGGGTGTGGTTCACCAACGCGATCATGCGGAACAGCCTGATGGCTTCCCGCTTCGCGCAACATCAAAGATGGCCAATGGCCCAAAGAAGGCACAACGCATCACAACGCCCATTGCAATAGTTAATATATGTTAGACTCTCTGCATACTATTCATGGGGCTCGAGCGTGTGCCCCACTACAACTTTTCCATCACTTCCAATCAAGCTTTGAACTTGGATCATCATTTGCACAAATGAGTGAAATCACACAATCCAAATAAACATGCCGGCAGTCCCA
>Ga0126342_10014475_pt1 | contig 13928 bp, 15 predicted proteins | sample Cyp1metagenome_FD_92528 | JGI IMG/M metagenome (GOLD analysis project Ga0126342, IMG submission 92528) | Coral microbial communities from Lord Howe Island, Old Settlement Bay, Australia - Cyphastrea 1 metagenome | ecosystem: Host-associated > Invertebrates > Cnidaria > Coral ...
ACATTTTTAATTATGACATTTCCAGAAATTGTTGAAAGTAAGGATCTTCTTTGGGGAAGAACATGTGCAGTCGACAACGTACGTGCCAGAAGAAAAGGAATACTTGGCAAACTGTATGAAATATAAATTTCACCTGAAAGGGGTCTTCGCAATTCCCTGAAATTTCCCAGCTATTTTGGCATGGAATATGTTCGGCCCTGGAATATGGGCAAGAAATTGCTAGAAATATAAATTCATATATATATATAATGGGAATCTAATTGAATATAGCTATAAAGAATTACTCCCATAGGAAAATCATCTAGAAATGGTGATTTTATGATGATATTTATGGTGATATACTGGAATATTCATGGAACATTGGATAATGCCTTCAACCATGCGTATTGCTTAATACATTCAACCCTTAATCTCAAGTATTAAACATGGTTTAAACCATTTTGCTGCATTTAAACCATATTTACCCTTCTGTAATCAAACACAAATGGACAAGCCATCATTCATAGATGATATTCCCACTAAAACCTCCATCAAGAATGAATAATGAGAGGAACGTGAGGGAATTGAGCATTCTTGATTGAAGAACATTGTGGATTTAATCAAGAAAAATACACATTACATTACATAAACACATATTACCCTCTGGTAAACTAACATAGCTATTGAAAATCACCATTTTTAATGGTAAAACTCACTATAAATGGCCATTTTCAATAGCTATTTGACAAATTACCAGAGGGTAAACTGTAATTGATGATGACCCCACTTGGAGTCATAACATCGATCTTATGGATGGGATTACTATCAAACATAGGGACGATATTTGGATTGTATATGGGATCGTCATCAGAGATAAATGGAACTAAGCATCAGCAAACCTAAGTAGCAAGTGGTTCAAAGCCCATAGGTTTTCCACATCTATCTTAGCTTGACCTAGGGTAAACAACAAACATGTAACATCATACATACATATATATATATATATATAATTATAATCGCTGATAAATCCAAGTATTGGGGGAAAAATATCAAAATAAGTATCTTTGAAGCCAGTCATATCTAAAAGTCCACAAATGTATCTATACGTGTATATATATATACATATATATGAGTTGTAAACCCCTTTATAAGGTATTGCCCCCTAGTTATAAGTTGGTTTGTAAACCATCCAACAAGAGAAATAATCACTATAGACCCTGTTTATATATGAGAATATATGAGATATAAACATAATTAGCTAACTATGGGGTCCCAGTTCAAAGGGGATATCACCCAGGCATTCACCACTTAAATAAATCCATTGCCCAGCCAAACAGTTCAATATGAGTGAAATAAACCAACAAGTCGCGATTTCGAACTTAGGAACCACCAAACTCATGAGAGGAAATGATGACTTTACTAGCAAACTCATGGGAAAAAAGTGTGGAATTGTAGTTGATTTAGGAGAGGGAAGTTGTTTTATAAACAGGACTTGTGTTGGATAGACCCATGATTGCCAAATGATGAAAGTTAGGTAAATCAAACGTAATTATCCATGTATATATGTAAAATATACAGTAATATACTATATATATAGAATAATACCCATCATGTCCTAGTTACTGTCTGTATACACTGATTATGTTCACCCATCCAACTGTAGATATATCCACCGCAAACCCATCCGTTAGTTAGCGTGATGCACATGAACCAACGACTGTATCTATAATATAGTAAAAGTCAATGTTCAATCCCAGTTTTTCTTTGGAAAATCCCAATTGTACCCCCACTTTTGTTGTTTGAATCATGTTGAATTGCATTTGTTGGGGGAAATTCACCAAACTGTGAAACACTGTAAATAATGGGATTGGGGGATAAACCATATACCAACTGGTGCAGGATTTCACAAAATCCACAGTATGTCACCATTTTTGGATGGTTGAAGCCCCCTTCCGCAATGGGTGAACGATCCCCATCGGTCCCTGCCCATCTGTCGGTCCCTGTGGCGCTCCTCATGCCGCGTTCCAGCGCGTGTTTCCATGAGCAGCCGGGCACAGTCCTCCAGCTGTGAAGCAGTTGACCCCAGGTCCAGTGCATCTGCGAAAGGTGCGCTAAGGAGCACGGACCACATGGCGCGGTTGTGTCACTATGGCGAGCTGGGAAATTTCCACATCTCAATTGGAAAAGCTGGGATTTGTGGAAATTTGTGGACATTTTGAGTGGACATCAATGGGATTTTCAATTGGAAAAGCCGAATTTCCATGACATTTCCGATGTCAATGGGATTTTCAATTGGAAAACCCTCTATAAATCCACGAGCACTTTCCATGGGTTGTACAGGTGCTTTGACACTAGCATACAAGATGGCGCCCCCGTTTACCTTATTGCCAAGTTGCTAAACGCTTAAGGATAGGTTAAGCATGGTTAACCCTTGGGCTTATCACATCGAGCTAGTTGGATGAGAAAACATCTTCCTGTTCCATCCTCCAAATCCAGCAGCTGTTTCCCCTTTCCAAGGCTCTGGTGAGCTGTTTGAGATAATTTCAAGGCAGCAAAAAAGAGGTCGAAACAAGGGCAATGCAAGATGCTGACATCGCCTTGACTTGGCTCCCTGGGCCGGATTGGGAGAAACTGGATGCGATTTCAGGCTTTTAAACTGATGCTCCCGTCTCACGCTGTTCATCAGCTCATTGTGTTGATGATATTCTCAGGAGTGGATTCTGGCTTTCCTCCTGATCGCGGGTGGCTCAACTCCGAAAATGTGCCGGCTGTTCGTTGGTTCCACTATGTTCCACTGTTGACCTTCTGGGAACAATAGACAAGGGTCGATTTTGAATCCTGTTTCCTGTACATGCATTGATAGCTGCTTGAGAAAATAGTGAACTGGACATCTATGGCGCCCCAAAAAACTATAGTATTCTGCTGGGCAATGTCAAGCTCGCATCAATCCCTCTGTTTCATTGATTTTCATTGGGAAAGAATCCATTGAAAAATTGCAGCTCAACTACTGGCTCAGGCTCGCAATTCAGCAAGGTGATATTGGGTGGGGAGGTTCCGTTTTTTCATGTTTTTTCAGCATCCAGATGGAGGTTTCCAAAAAAATGCTACCCCAAAACCGCAAATGGATGGATGGTTTATATGGAAAATCCCAAAATCAAAGATGAGAACTGGGGGTTAGGAAACCCCCACGACTTAGGAAACCTATGGAAACCTCCATATCATACCCAAATCGCTGGTTCCCAACCAGTCCCTGGTGCACCAATCGGTCGGACCGTTTTGCACCGACACGCGGTGAGCGTCCGCTTGAGCATCAGCTTCCCTTGACCACATTGGACACCGGACGCCCTTGCAGACCTGACCCCAACTGGGGCGCAATGAGGGTTTCGGTGGCTTCATATCTTGCTGGTATCTTAACATATTCATATGTGTAGGTATATAACTATAAATATATATCATTGTATTAGATTATTATTATTATCATTATTATTATTATTACTATTTTATTTTTTTTAATAATATATAATATATAATATAATATATATATATGGTTGCGAGACCCAACGAATGAAAGCAACTGTGAAATCATGTGAATTGGAGAAAAATTGGTCCTTGTAATGATATTGAATCGCGCTTAGATCACTTCAAACGGTTCTCCCACTGGTCGCAAGTGGTTGGTGTTTTCTTAATCTACTGCAGTTTCTCAGAGATTTCAACAGGAATCATCTATGGACTGATTAACAGGGAATGAATCACCGTGGTTTAGCAGTTTCTATTGTGCTGGTAATCTATGGAAACCAAGGGTTTCATTCCAAGGCTGTCCTGTTCCCATGTTCCCATCCATTTTTAACCGGAAGTTGTTCGGATCACCATGATGGGATGATCCGTCAAATATTGATCAGGTCGAAATCCGATTTTGATGGTTTTTCATAACCTTTAATTGATGGAGGCTATAATATGTTATTTAATATGTTATTTAATATGTTATTTAATATGTTATTTAATATGTTATAATCCCAATGGTCATTCTGTTCAACCATGTTCGAAATCCCATTGATTTTGATATCGCTGATCATCTGCAAATTTTCCCCACGATTTCATTTCATCTTTCATAGTCAGCACCGCAGCTTTTTTGGCCACTTGACATGTCAAAAGGTGCGGCACTCAGGGCACATCTAGCTGGGAAGAAACTACGTTCCCCACAAACCTATATGATTTACCATCTGGAAAATTAACATAGCCATGGAAAATCCCTTATAAATGGAGGTTTTAATGGGAAAATCATCTATAAATGGGCCATCTATACCATGGCTATGTTAAATAACCAGAGGGTAGTTCCTGCAGATTTTCCCGAAAAAAACCACGTTCCGAAAATGTCCCGGTTCACTATGTTCACTCCGATGCAGGTCGTTTTTTTTGCCCATCATACGGGAGTTTGATATTTTTGGAAGGAACGCAATATCTAGGTTGGAAAAGCAAAAAACCGTCAAAAACCGGGATTGAACTCATGGATTCAGGGTCTGTTTGCGTGATACAAATACTTAAACCTTACCCAATGATTATCATAGGCCGAGAAATGAAGAAAAGATTCCTCCGGTTCTGGAGAGAAGTAAATAAAGGATAATAAAGGTATCCGCCTACCAAACCAAGGTCTACCCAGACCGAAGAAGGAACTTCAGGACCTGAACATTGGCTAAGTCCACCAGTGTTTGTGAAATGTGTCTTGGCATCATAGCCATCATAAGTGAATCATCAGGGCTGGTGGGTCTAAGCACGCCAGAAACGGCTACAAGATGGTACGAATCAAACTCAGAATAATCCTAATCAATTGATGGTTTAGTACAGAAAATGACGCATTTTACAGGGCCATATAACCAAAATATACCCTCTGGTAAACAGCCACATTTTGCGAACTGGAAAGATCCACCATGTTCTAGCTGGGTAAATCAACATTAATCAACTATTTCGATTGGGCCATGGCTTCAATAGCTAGCTTTTTGTATGTTTACCAGGCCGGGTGTCCCCAATTTCTGACCCATTCCATGAGAAAACAAGCTGAAAACCAGCTGCGACTCCCAGGCATGCCACGGATCTGTCCAAAGCCTGGATTTCTGAGCTACCCTCTGGTGATTTGTTGCATAGCCATGGAAAGATCCACCCATGTTTAGTTCGGTAAACCATCTATTTCTATGGGCCATCTATACCATGGCTATGTAACAAATAACCAGAGGGTTTATCATGCTATATTCATCGAATGTGCTTAAAACATGTTAAAACCATCAACTATACGTTATAGTAAACATACCACCTATATATATATATTTATTTATTTATGCTGATGACTGGGGGATGGTTTATGAAATTCGTTTAACCACCAAAAAGATCCAGTCTGATGGGTGCGAGCTGCTCATCCCGGCTGATTAAAAAACGCCCTACACACAGCGTCCAATCCTTTGGATGGACAGTCGCCACGCTCAGAAGAATATTTTTTGCTCCTAAGAAACCTGAAGGCCAAGGCCCGGCACGAAACGAGCGTTTTTTAGAGAGCATCTGGAAGGGGTGAGTTATGATGTGAATTATGATATGAATTTTGTTCATCTTACGATGTTTCCATGGGGGAAGATCAAAATTGCTAGCACACGTTTGAATCATGGGGATCTAACTTGCTATATAGCCACTGAATTGGGCAAGACTCTGACTCTAATCATCCCCCGTATGATGGCTGGGGATTGTCATCTGATGCGAATCCACAGGCGCCACAATTTTTAGCGCGATATCCATAATATAGTTCATCAAACAATAATGTGGTCTATCAAACAAAAAATCCCAGAAGATTCTCACTCCAAATTTCATTTTAGGTGATGAACTGCAAGTTTTCATATTCCCAAGTTTATACAATGTGGGGCCCCCCAGTGATGTTTGTTGGTTTATAAACCCCATTAACTATAGTTATAAGTACCATAAACCATAGTTTTGTGTTCACCAACTTAGCTATCTAACGGGGGCCCCACATTGTATGAATGGGAAATTTCCACGGAAATGGGTGATCTCTTCTTTACCAGATTGGATTGCTGGCATCTCACTCTTATCCTCCAAGTCCCGGCCAGAATTCAAATGAATACATCTTGGTGGGTAGGGTCAAGCAACAAAACAAGAATGGATCAGATTAAGATTAAGTACATAAGTACCACCATCTGATGCTGCTTCAGCATGTTTTTCATCAATTTCATGTCTTAAAAGGGACCCATTTTTAACGGTGGCCGATTGAATCGGCAACCCGCTACTTCCGAAGGGACCGAACCAATTCATTGCATAGCTGGCCGCCAGAGATCACAAGGGGGATGATCCAGCTGGGCATGGCCGCTGGCCGCAAAAACTTTATCTCCAATCAACTTACTACCAGCGATATTTATAAGGCCAGTTAAATATCAAATATCAGTGTTTATCTCCAATCAACTTAATCAACTAACTATCTCCAATCAACTTCATCAACTATCTTATTGCTGTTGTCCTATTCTGGAACCCATCAAAAAACGTTGCCGCAGTCGATCTGGTCGATCTGGTACCAAACTCCTCGGTCTGTCCAACCGTCCTGTCTGCCGTCCCATTGGCGATCCAAGCTGCAGTACAGTTGCATTTGCCGTTCCACCTGGCATTCTGTACCTGGGATGGTGAAAGTTACATCCAAAACTGATTCCCTGTACAAAATCCCTTCATGAGTGGATTTTTTTTTAAATCTCCGTTTAACTTCATTTTGAGAATTTTGAAATTTCTGTCTAACAAAAGTAACAGTTACGACAATTGGAGTGGAACATTCAACTGGCACACATCAACTGGCTGGCGGTTTTCATCCAAGAAAAATCGTTAAAAAAAAAGTATGCGGCATCCCATGTCTATGGTTGAAAATCAAAAACCCGTTGGTGGTTTTAACCATCTTGAAAAATATGAAAGTAAATCAGAAGGATTATCCCTTATAATATGGAAAATAAAAAATCTTCCAAACCACCAACCAGAAAATAGTTGAAACCACCAACCAAAAAGTGAAATGTTTGCAGTGTTCAAAACCCTGGTCCCTTCATACTGGTTGATATGGGGTTCCCCTGGACTATGATTATCCCGAATAGATTGGATAGATTTGGATAGTATAATCCCGGAACTAATCATCAACCAACCATCATTTATCAGTTATATTCACGAATAAGTCATAATCTGATACTTGAATGGTACCCCCCCAAATGAACAGAATTAAACAGCCTAGGGGTTTATAAATCCAGGGTTGACATTATCCCCATATGTTCATGCTTAAAATCCCATTTAAACTACTATAATCATCAACCAACAGGGGTTTAGCCACCAGCCACTGCTCAACTCATTTTCTCAAACAAGACCATGGAACTTCGGGATGATTCAACGCCTTGCTGGCACTTGGCCTTCCATCCACCTCTTTCCTTGCGTCGGGCCGGGGTGATCGGAAGGGTGAACACCACCCATTTCAATGCCATGGATTCGACTGAAACTCCACCAATGCATTGGTCAACAACTCATTACCCTCTGGTAATTTGTTACAACTCATTAACCACCAGTAAACTAACAGAGCTCTGGAAAATGATCTTGCCATGGAGCGTCTTCATACGTTAAATGTTGAGGGGGTCACCTGGTCACCTTGGGGGCTATACCGGCTATAGCTTCCATGATTTGAAATGCCACAGCCCACAGCATCGCTCCAACGCTCCAAGATTCACAAGGAGACTTTGAAGCCAAGTCTTCAGCCAAGGTCGCTGATGCTCCCAGTCCGCCTGATCCAGCTTCATCTCACCATAGACTGCCTAGCCAAAAACATGTCTGCGAACGGCGGCTAGGCCTCAACAACATCAATGGCAATGGGAAAACCTCCATAAGTGGTTTGAATCCGAAAAGCATCTATAAATGGAGGTTTATATTTGGGAACTTTGACTATAAATGATGATAAATGGTGGATGCTCAATTGCCATTTTTGACTGAGGGTAGGTCAGTTCTCAGTTCTATATGCATTGGTTTAAGGGAACATCTACAGGAAACAATGGATTTTCGGATTTTCTCATGAAATATGGAGAGGGTGTCCTGTAATTTCTCTCTTTAACCAATCCCTTGAAGTTGGAATTATCACAACACGTGTCATATTCCGCTGAAATGAGTTAGTTCGTCCACAAGCCCAACATTTAACCACGTTGGACTTCCCATGTATCCCCATATATCCCGTTATATCCACATAAATGATGTTTCACATCAAATGAACTTATATAAATCTCCATTGTCCTTGGACAACTCCATCATATTTTGGTGTTTTTGCCAAACGACTATCGTGCCTGCTCCAACTGCCGTTCAGGGAGATGGCCGAAGAATGGCTTGCCGCAGACCAGCTCAAAGATCACCATTGCGCTGCTCCAGACATCACAAAGCTCGGTGTAACAGCCCGAAAAAACTTCAGGGGCCATGTACATAGAGGAGCCGCAGGCTTTCTTCATCACCTGAAGATGGCCGTGAAAGTGCTGAGATCTTCAGTCACGGAAAATCCCCAAACTCAATGGAGGTTAGAGCTGGGAAAATGGGAAAATCATCGAACTGAATGGTGGTGATTTGGGGATATCGGGATATGTGGTAGGATACCATGATAAACAGAGCGCTATAGGCCCTGAGATTGCACCCTTTGCAGCAAAATGTCAGATGCTTCGAATAAATCGTCAAGATCTTTCAGGGATTTAGAAGGCGGCGCCCCATCCTTGGCTAAATTTGTTTATAGCTCCAATAACTAGGGTTTATTATAGATACATCATACAGAATCATACATCTATAGCTTATGGGGGTTCTAAAGCAACATTCACATCACTGGGGCACCACCCTGTGAACTGCTATATCACTGGCTGTTTAGTGACCGGGTGTAGTGATTCCGTGGATTCTGTAGTCATCAACCGTGGTTCCGAAAAACCGCCCTGCCTCACCGGGATGTGTCATTTCCTGCCCTAGGCCGAAATCTGAAAGCTTCAGGACTGGGAAGAAGCCGCCACTCAGCAACCAGTTCGCGGGCTTGATGTCCTGTGCAACTGGTCATACCAAAGAGGAATCCTGACCACTAATGGCTGCTGTTTTTCGAAAAATCCCTATGAGAATTTGGGGGCGGCAGAAAACACTCTTGGGAACCAAGCAAAAACTAGAAGATATGATGATGTGTCTGAGACTTAAGCTTAAGATACCCTCTGGTAAACTAACATAGCTATTGAAAATGGCCATAGAAATAGTGGATTTTCCCATTAAACATGGTGATTTTCCATAGCTATGTAACAAATTACCAGAGGGTACTGTATACGACGTAGCTCCAAATCCGGTCATCATTTTCCCCATTAAGATTCTGGGGACAATTGCCACAAAAAGGCCCAGGCCCAGCCTGGAGAAACCCAGCCTTTTCTCTTCTGCCCCATATTGTCATATTGTTGGTTCAAGAGTTTGGTATCTTACCCTCTCGCAAATGTTTACACAACTATGGAAAGATCCACAATTTTATAGCTGGGTAAATCAACTATAAATGGTTATTTTCAATAGCTTTTTGTATGTTTACCAGGCCGGCTACACCTCTATCACCACCACCAGTTGGTCCCGGTGAACTATGGAGAGATGATGGATGTAGGCCACTGCCGACAACATCTGGCGCGACAGCACGGCCACTTCGCTGGTGCCCGGCGCGTCGTAATACTTGGTCCCGGCCGTGAACTCGTCGTCCCAGCGCTCTTCAATCCTCGAGCAGGTGGTCAAGCAAATGTGAAGAAGCAATGGTACTAGGGAGTCGCTTGTTGTTATTTTTGTTTTTATCATAGGTTGGACTTATCTTAAGTGTTGTGTGTACTTCTTTTCATCAGCCATGTGCACTTCTAGACGAATTACACGTCCGCAGCAGCTTTCCGTCAGTTGGAGAAACACAATCAAAAGGAGAAAATGCAAAGAACAGGAGAAATTTTCGTGTAGATGCACTCAAGTGGACCCCAAAACCACCCCAACAACATGGGTCATTAAATGTCCCCATTGAACATCACCCAACCATTAGGTATATGGTCTATAATGGCTACTACTAATATCACCACCCCAACAAAGGAGCAAACAACAAAACAAAGAAAGGAGAAGGTAACCAGAAGTAGATCGGTCCCGTGACGCACAGCAGGGTTCGTGACCACTTGTCTCTCGCTTTGGAGAATAGTGGAAAAACGTATCCTGTGCTGTGTATGTACATATATATATATATATATATGATCATATATGTACATATGTATATATATATAATTCTATATGTACATAAGTATGTATTTATATATATATATATATCTATTATATCTATCATTATATATGTACATATGTATGTATATATATATGTGAGCAAACGTTTCCAAATACAGATCCAGATTGAATGCGGCATACTTGGAACATGGAGCAGGTCCCCAAAAAGGCGGTGAAAACATTTTACTCCAGAGACAGGGGTGATGTAAAGGTTGGTTTAGGCTGGTTGGTGAACATAACTCCAATAACTATCGTTTATGGTACTTATAAGATTTATAAGTATAGTTCATGGAGCTTATAAACCAATTTATATTTGGGAGGGCCCACATTGTACTTGTTGAGAATTCCAACCCTGCATTCACAACCGTGGCTGATCGCAGTATTTCGCTGGGGGGAGACCACAGTCTGTCAAGAAAAATATAGTAAAATAATGTACCATCTGGTTATTTGTTACATAGCCATGGAAGCCATGGCCCATAGAAATAGATGATTTTCCCAGCGAACTAAACCTTCATTTCTTTTGGGGATTTTCCAGTTTGCTATGTTAGTCATAACCAGATGGTAAAACATAGCCATGTACCTCCAAAACATCAACCACGGAGGAGCGATGGATCTTAGGATCATCCAGCTGAGCCATTTTTGGTGACCGGTCAACTAAGGCTTTTTTGGAAAATCCCCCATTATTTAAGATCAATATAGATCATGTTCATTCATTTTCCAAACCGGAAAGCATGGCTTTTCCAGTTTTCCACATCGAAAAGTACATCAAAACGTTGATTCATCCACTCCATATCCACTCCAAGCGGCCAGTTTTGCAAATCGCCTCCACGGCAGATGCTCATCACCAAATGTATCTCCTGTTCTTCCAGAATCACGTGCTCCAAGCGAAGCACGTGGGGATGATGCTCCAGTTTTTGCATCAAGGCCATCTCTGTGTCAGCCTCCGAAGCAGCGAAAAGCGTTGAAGAACGCGTTGTTTAAGTGAGACACCAATGGTAAAAATAGTGTCTAGTGTCTAGATTCTAGATAGCAATTCGAACTATATTCTAACGATACAAATGACATGTCCACCATAAATCATAGTGATTATGATTATACTATAATATAGACATATCATGACATATCCACCAGAAATCATAATCGGATATCATTGAACCTTAGCATAGTCCCCAAAGTAGTAATTAAACAACCATCATTTATCAGTTCTGTCCACTTATATCCCCATACGGAGCTCTCCGTTTTGTCATTGCTACCCCCTTGGTTCTTGCAAGCTGGGCCTAGATGTTCACCGATTCACCGATCATCATCTATCACAATCATTCGATGAAAGATCCGCAGTTTGTTGGTGAGAAATCACCACCTTATGTTTGTTTTTGTTGATTCGAGGCTCTGACATATCATGGGGGATATGGAGGGATATATGTGGTGCTCACCCATCTTTTTGACCAACATAGCTGAGCCAAATAAAACCATCGCGTTTTTTGGATCTTTCTGTGACACAAGAACAATAACTCCCACACCATGTGCCCCCGAGTTGCAAATTGGTCTTTTTCTTCATCCAACTTAGATACATCAAACTACATAAACCATAAATCCATCCAGCTTGACCTCGTTTTGCTTCCCAACTTACCTATAGTATAGAATTTTATCAAATATAAATCTGAAGTGTTGCTGCTCTCAATGTACCATTATTTTCGATGCTTAAATATCCCCATTATACTTATATAATCTTATATATTTGTATTTTTTTTGATGGAGCCACCACCCGGCTGCCCCGCCGTGTTGGGAATGGTCTTCACGGCAAAATGCGAAGGCGCCCTTCGGTTTTTTCGGTTTTTGGATTTCACTTCGCGGACCACTCCGAAGGTGCCACTGCCCAGTGGCTTCACGAAGTCATAGACCTGTGCCGCTGCCAGGCGGCGTGTTTCTGGGGTAGCCATGGGATAAGCGCCATTGAAAATGGGCTGTTTCGGAAGCCCCTTAAAAACGATTCCCGGGGTGGATGTCCTGGGAAAAAGCCGGCCATCCCAAATCTGGTGCCCATTTTGGCTGTTGAACATGTGGACATTGACAAACATGTTTACAGATCATGTCATGCAAATGATGATTGACCTCTTCAAAAAATTGCTGGATTTACCATCTGGTTATTTAACATAGCCATGGAAAATCCCATATAAATGGAGGTTTTAATGGGAACATCATCTATAAATGATCCATTTTCCATGGCTATGTTAAATAACCAAATGGTAAGTCCAGAGAGTCCTGGAATGGAATCACAAGAAATCCTATTAGTTAGTACAAACCTTCTCAACTACCCATATGCTCCATGTACAGTATATTTACCTACATTTGGACCATTTATGGGGTAAATGTTGGTAAATATCTCATACATGGACCATATGGGCTATGCTTAATCTTTGAGAGGGGGATTCCAATGAAGGAGTGGCCTAGCTTCAAATGCGATTTTTTCACAGGTTTAAAGAGTTTCTCTTCCAGTCTTGGAGGGTCTGATGTTATGTCCTCCCAATTAACATACCCCCATTAATATAGTGTGTATATACATATATAGGTTGTGCCCAATCATATATCTGGGGAAGGCAAATTATAATAATTCACTAATCTGAATAGTTCGGCCATTTGGGGATGATTCCCCTTACTAACCATGATTTCCAGGGCTCGGTCGTAGTGAGGTCGTTATAATTTACCCAGATATATATATATATACAATATGTATGTATATATACATATATATATATATGCCCAATATCTATTAATATGGTGGAAATGGCGGGCTCTGCTGCTGTGTCATTTTCCCAGAAACGCAGCTGTTCCGCATTGGATGATGATGGTTCTCTGGAGTTAGACGGCTTGTCTTGATAGGAATATTATGCTGTTACATACATATATATATATATATACATATATGTATAATTATATGTATATATACATAGATAGAATATGGAATATTCAACATGGTTCCCATTTTAGGGAATGTATTGAAATTTCCATATTCTATCTATTTTAGGATTGCTATAAACGAGCCTTGATGACTGGGATCATGATCCCTTGTCACTGGAATGAGATGCCGTTGTTAGTTCAAGGGAATTCTGGTCGTAAGTGGCCAATTCTGATAGCCATATCGTGCCCCAGTTATACATGGGCCTTGCTTTATATGGGTTATCTATATAAATATGCGATATATATATATATATATATATGTATATGATATATATATATATGTATATATATGATATATATATATATGTGTGTGTGTGATACATATATGTGATATATCTGTATTTTGTATATGTAACATATTAATATATATACATATATGTGATATATATATATATATATAAACTATGCGTGTGATATATATGTATATATATATAATATAATATAATATAATATAATATAATAATATAATATAATATAATATAATACAATATAATATAATATAATATAATTTAATATAATATAATATAATATAATAATATATATATATTATGTATGTGTATATATACATATATATATATACGTGATATATATATATATATATATATAATATATATATATATATATATATATATATATATATATATATATATATATATATATATATATATATATATATAATATATATATATATA
>Ga0126342_10014476_pt1 | contig 13927 bp, 9 predicted proteins | sample Cyp1metagenome_FD_92528 | JGI IMG/M metagenome (GOLD analysis project Ga0126342, IMG submission 92528) | Coral microbial communities from Lord Howe Island, Old Settlement Bay, Australia - Cyphastrea 1 metagenome | ecosystem: Host-associated > Invertebrates > Cnidaria > Coral ...
AGTACCATCCAAACAATTATATTATTCAGTAACTGAGCCACTCATGAGGTACCCCCTTGAAAAATTGTCTGAGTGCTGTTTTTTAATAAGGGTTTAATAAGGCATCTAATTATTTGGAAAAAACCTGGAAAAAAACTAAAATTGAAAAAATATTATTTTTTTAAAAAAAAATAAATAACAAATTAAAATAAAAAATAATTGAAAACATAAAAAAATAATAAAAACACATGAAGTACTCTGGAAAAAATCTAAAATTGAAAAAATAAAAATAAAAATAAAAAAAATAATAAAATAAAAAATATTTGAAAAATAAAAAATAATCAAAAAAAAATGAAAAAATCTGAAAAAAAATATCACAATAGAGTTCCCCCCCAACAATTAGCATGTGACTGAATTAGGAGCAAGAAATTTCTCACAATAGGGTACCATCTCTTTAATCATTCCCAAACATTATTAGATATATCATATATTAAAATATGTTTTTCGTCGAATTTAAACACATTACAGCCTTTCCATGAACATGTCTTTTCCTGAGATGCAAAAACAGGGTCAGCAACATGGAGTTGGTCTGAAAGCAGGTTATCCCCAAATTTACTGGTTAAATCATATGTTTTTCCTTAAATGTCATAGTATATCATAGTATATCCATGTATATCCCATGTTTAGACATTCCAAGTGACATTTAAACATGCATTATATATATTATATATATATATAAGTTTATGTATATCTGGTTGGTGGTTTGGAACATTTTTTATTTTCCATAATATATGGGATAATCCTTCCCATTGACTAATATTTTTCAAGATGGTTAAAACCACCAACCAGATATATATATATATATGTAGATAAATCCAGAATATCTCCATTTCATGATGTCTCCATTTCTGGTTTGCCCTCTATGAGGTATCAAGGAACGGGCCAGACGTCTACGGTTGAATCCATACACCTACTGGTGCCTGACATTGCTGATGGAGGATCCGGTTTTTTTCAGTAAGTTAGGATACTGTAATGTCGTGTAGGACCTGGGGTTCCAGAACCAAATCGGACACATCTATATAATTGATGTCTGCATCCGTAAAATACACTTTGCCTTCAAACGGCTGAAGAAAAACTCTTCTCATATATCTAGTATATTCCAAAGGGTGAAATTCAACGGCGATCAACGACGCAATCCGGAAGTGACTTGAAACGTGCCTTACATGTGCCAGGGAAACTATGGTTTCGGCCGTTGAAACTGCAGAGATTTTGTTGCAGTGATCTCCTTAGGGTGATCGTTGCTGATATCAGACTGAAGAACCGGAGAAAAATATGTTGTAATGATTCTTGGTGATCTACGTATATCTATGTTGATCGCAGGAAAAACAAAAACCGCTCTGTAAGTGATCTTGGGTGACCAGTGCTGATTTGAAAAAACACAAACAATTCTATCAATTCTTATGCATCTTGGAACTTTTTTCTAGATGGCACGCCCATGACTCCAATGACCCCCCTCCAGGAGCTTCCCATTTGCAGCACGGAGTCCCGGAAGTTTCGGAACCGTGTGATCCAGTGGGACTGGTGGATTTGGTGATGAGGATCATGTATGAACATCATTGGCATCATCCAAAAAGGGTTCTTCCAATGAAAAACCACCAGCAAAGCTATAGTTTGCGCAGATCTGTTCGCAATTGTACACATGTTTTTTTTTTTGGGTTGCACTGCCCCATGTTTTTCGGCTGATAGACCTCTCACAATCTCCCGGGGGATTGCTCCGCTCCCAGGGCGAGAGCTGCTGCAAGATGATGACGTCTGGTCGGAGCGGAACTCTTTTATTCTGGGCGTGAAAAGCGGCTGAGGCCGGGGTTTGGTGATGGCAGGGGAACGGTTTAGAGCCTGGGTTAAACTTGGGCAAGTTAAATGGTTTTGGGCAAATCATGGTCATAAATAATGCAATATACTGATATATACTGTACTATCTTACATGTAAATTTTCATAATATTTAGTATTACTCCCCCGTGCATGATCCAAGTGAAAAAAAAATAGCATGCTTTGATTCCACTGAAATGGGCATTCAGTGCATCATCCAAGTACTGTGCTTCCGTGATGTTCATGGAAGCACTTCATAGAGGAAAACGTGGCATACTCACAGTGAAATGCCTAGTCATAACAGACTGGCAGTTTGTTTGCATTTAATAGAGGGAATAGTGATGAAATTGAAGGGAGGTTTATATGAAACTGGTTGAACATGGGTGCATGCATTTCATAGGGGTAAACCCTTCGCTCCAGTTTTTCAAGGTATGTGGATTTCAGCAGGATTTTGTGGAACCCCAAGGCTTAAACAAAAAATGCAGTTATTGTGATAAAACAACAAGGTGCGCTTAAATTCCTTAGTTAGCCTTAGTCTTAGCACCGCCCAAAACGCGATTAAAGATGATTAACGTATTTTTCTCCCAACGTCTTCACATTAAAATCTTGGATTCAAAATTACAATTTACATTTACATTGTTTTTTTCATGGCGAACAGCTGTAAATGAGTTTCTTAAGGCTTCGCTTCGCTTCTCAGAAATGGTCCGGATCTTTCTGCAATAGTTTTCTCTTTGAACTGCTGATCTACAGATGGCCAAACACATCCAAACACCCAGAGGGGTCATTTCACATAGTGACGTCTTTGGAATTTGCCGAATGAAACGTATTCAACAGAAACATTGATCACGGGAATTGGAGAAACGCAAGTTTCAAGGCTTTCCAGAAGCCAACGTATACACTTCAATTTTTGCAGAAAAAACATATTTCGGAAAGCTTCTTCAGAGGATATCTTCAGCGCAGTGAAACTTAGAAAAGGCAACCCTTTTTTTGGAGAGGGCGTCAATTTTGGAACCTCTCAAATTTCTGGGGTCATTTCTTGTGACCAGTTTACGTCGAATGCGGGGATCTTAGGAATCCCCAGGAGATTGAAACACTGTTGGGTTTTGTTTTGCAGTACATGTGTATTGTACTTGGCTGCATATGTAGCAGTTTATAGTGGTGTATATACAATATAGCTATTTTTGCAGCATAGAATAGGTGAAATACGAGATGAGCAGGAGGCCTTTTTTTAGAAATCTCGAGGGCATTTGTGATCATCCTGTAGTTTTTGATAGTGACATTGTGATTTGGGGAGATCATTTTGACTTGGATTTGCATTTTATAAAGGCATTTTAGAGTGAACTTTCCTGCTTAAAAAAATGCGTTCTTAATGAAATGCCCTGGAAAGACAGGGGGCATACATATCATATATATAAGATTATATATATATATATATTTATACATACATTTATTAATACATAAATATAAGATATATTTACATATACAGTATATTATATTTATGATACATTATATATATACACTATATATATATATATACACATTAGTAACCGACAAAATTATTGTAATACTAATTTAGTTTTGCTTCGCCTTGGCCTTTCTGAGGTTGCACAAAACCTTCATAACCGATAGGGGACGACCCTATGTATACCGATACCCCATTTGTGATACCTCCGGGAGTACTGAAATCCTCTTCCCACGGATAGGGGATGACCCTAATTTGTGCATGGCTTTAAATTTAACATAGAATTTTGTTTGCTACTCATATGTATATATATATACATGGTTATATATGCGACATGTATTTCATATATATATATATTATATTCTAATTACTATGTAACCTTGCTAAACATTAAACAAAAAGTAGCTGGATACCCAAGATTGGCCACACTGCAATACATATATGTAATGTAAACTCAGTATAAAACCACTCGTTTCTCAGGATGACGGGTACCATTCCCCCTATGAATGTTTGTCGACATTGCAAGAAGTACCAAAACAAGATGATGGACCAGTATGGATATTTAAAACCAACCATGGTGATAAACATGCAGTGAAACATGGTGAATTTCACTGGTGATGAGTGGGGGATGTATAAATGGTGTGAACTTATGAACCGAATCTAAGCTAATCTTACTATTTTCTACGTAGAAGTTGGTCGATGCTCGCAACCGGCAGTCGTGGCTCTGTCATGGACCTGGTTGTGGCCGCGCAGGACGGGATGGTTGAGATATGTTGAGATATATTCAAATATGAGATGGGTTCAATACTAAACTGCTAGCGCTTGGTGGTTGGAAGTATGTTGTCCAATGTTGTTACTTCGTGTCATATAGTTTAATTATGTTTAAAACAATGCAGCGACATGGGATGATGCCCGACAAACAAATTGGCTGAAGTGATCACCTGGCGTAGTCGAAGTCATTTGGTCGGTCCTGGCGGGTCCAGCCATGGATCAATTCGAGATGGGCGTGTCCCTTGGGCAACGGCGCATCCCGCAAACGGCCACATTAAACTGTAATATCTGTAATAGGGAATATATGATTTCATCAGCCGTGAGATTTTGGGTAGCTTGTACTGTATGTGTTTTATTTTCATAGAAACCTGGATAACTCCCGTTGATTCTGCTCTTACAGAGTTGATCATTGATGTCGATTGTTGTTTCGCCAGTGACTTGATGTTGCTCTGAAATCACCAGGATTCAGAGGATGGACATCCATCGGTTATCTGTTATCTGCAGATATCTGCAGTATCCCATGGTACCCCCAAGCCACCAAATATGGCCTTGGAATTAGGAGTTGCCCTCTGGTAAACTAAACATAGCTATGGAAAATCACAATTTTTAATGGGAAAATCCACTATAAATGGCAATTTTCAATTGCTATGTTAAATTACCAGAGGGTACTAATTCCGATCAACCCCTATGAATGTGGTTTATTAAGCCCCTAAACGTTGGGAATTAGCAGCATTAGCATTCTTCGATCAGTCGCACAACGACAGGCTCAAGACCATACTTTGTGCGACATCCCTGGTGCGCACCGGCACGACTCATCGTGGCTTATGGAGATCCTCGTCTGAGTATGTCTGAGTCTGAGCCGTGGCTGGTGGTGACGAGTATTGAAGGTATGCTGCAGCAGCAGCAGCACCCTAGATGCGGACAACATGAACACTCCTACTAGCTGCTTTTACTGTTTGTTTTTCCATTCGTTTGTGAACTCCATCAAGAAGTAAAGTTCCAGAATTGGTTTCGGTTCTTGTTTGGGGCACATCTAATCTGTCAACCCAACTTTGTACAAGCTGTTCCTTTCCGACTTTGCCTTGACCGCCTGAACAGCTGTGCATGTAGATTTGGCTTCTTCCAGTGATTTTCCAACTTTGCCTTGACAGTGATCCCTGAGTCCCACCATGGTATGTTGCCATAGAATCTGGCATTTTGGCATGACATATTGACATTCTATATGGCATCTTATCTGACAAATATTTCTTGCATTCTATCTGACATTCTATCTTGACATGCTATCTGACATTTATTCTGACATAATATATATTATATTCCGACATTTTTTCCCTGGCATGGCATCTGGCTTTTTATCTGGCATTCTATCTGACATCTTCTGACATTTTATCTGGCATATCTGGCATTCTTTCTGTCATTCGATTTGGCACTCTCTCCGGCATATACAGTATTCTGACATTTTACTTGTCAACCTTACTGGCATTTCTGGCATTCTGACAATACCTGACTGTTTTACATTGTTTTACCCTCTGGTAAACTAACAGAACTACGGAAAATCACCATTTTCAATAGCTATATATACCCATAGGATCCATGTAAGGTATATATGCTAACATTGGGGGTATATTGATGGTAAATGTTACCATATATGGCATACATGGATCCTATGGGTAGTAGAGTATAATCGATTTTTTTGTCATCATCAAAAATCTAGAAAATCTCACCTGGCGTCGAATCGAATCACCTACCTGATGACCTCAGCCATTTATAGCGCAATTAGTTCGGCCGAAACTCCCTGGCCGCGGGCCGTACGTGCCCATGTTCGGTACTTGGTTCCGCGCTGTTGCCGTCGCGGTGGTCGTGGGGCCATTACGGCCATGTCTCGCGGAGGACGACTGCTTGGAATGTGATATGAAGATGTTGCAGCTGGATGCCAAGGTGAGCGAATGAAAGAACGGGCCAACCGTGGGTAGAAATACAGTATGTGGGCATGCGAGGTATGTAACATATTGTATTAATTATATATATATTTAAAGTAATATGTGATTGTTTTATATGTACCGTAATTAGTGTTTACCACGATTGTTTCTAGTCATGATTGTGATCGTGATTCCCGTTTTTTTGCTGTGAAATGGTTTTATCACGTTCCTCTCCTACCAGGTTTTCTGCATTTTGTTAGTACAGTTACATCTAAGATTGTATTGTATGATACTGTATGTGCCATTCTTTGAAAATGTATTGATAGATATCAAACATGTTGATGCTTTTTTTTTTGTTTGTTTTCATGACTTTGGAACCGGAACAGAACCAGGCGCTTAGATAGAAGCGGCTTCAAACACTGAAAATCTTTCGCGGCTCGCGGCGGCTGGGGCTGTAAAAGTCGCCGTGTGACATTAATGCCTCTTGCAGGGTCACTCTTGCAGGTGGTTGCGATAAAGAGGTAAGACCACCTATCAACTGGTGCAACATTTTGCAAGCATCCAGCGTGTTTCCATTACATAGACTTGTTTTACCTGGTTTGGTTGAACTGTCAAACGTCAATGACAATTGTATGCACCATGTCCAATGTTATGAGTCCAGCAACACAGAGAATGAATATAGGGTTTGACAAAAAAAGCAAAACAAAAAACAAAAACTGAGGAAAATGCAGGTTTTGTTTGTTTTTTCTTGTTTTTTTGATTTTTCTGGTGACTCTTCCTGTCGAGTTGATTTTTTGGTGATTCGGTTTTTGATTGTGTGTGTTTTTTTTCTTCTAAAACCAGCTTTCTCTGTTCTACACGGGGTCATAAGTCTAATGGATTTTTGTTTCATCGTTTCATTGAATAATGAGAAATAACAAACAACACCGCATATGGTAACATTACTATGCCGCAGTACCAATCAAGCATACTAATTATGTAATGATGGTAGGTATGGGGATTTTTACTATAGTGAACTTATTGAACAGGATTAATCAGCAATGTTGATTGATTATGATTGATTCTCATTTGAGCAGTATCCTGAATCAGTTTTAATTATATAAATGTTCACCAAATGTGCCCAAAGTGTGTTTTGCTTATGAATGCCAAGGACGTTTTTTTTTTTTTTTCGCAACAAGGACATGCGCTGTTGCACCTTTCAACGGAATCATTCGGAAACCTGATTCCAGGCCTTGTTAGGCCGGGAATTATATACTTGAATGCGCAGGATCCAATGATCGTTGTTAAATGACGGCAAGCACAATATCTGTATCTTCGAGGGATACTTAAACCAAAGTCATTGCACTTCTCCCATGACGGATCCATGGTGCTGCCATATATGGTAACATTTACCATCAATCTACCCCAGTCATGTTAGCATATATACCAGCACCATGGATCCTATGGGTCTTATGAACCGGGATGCACATCTAGTGAATCTAGTGGAACCAACCCGTAGAACCAACCAGCTTTCACCGATTCACAGATCCCCAAAACCGCAGTCCAGCGGAATTGGCACAGGTGTCAGACCGCGCCACGAAGAAATTGCTCTCGAATTGTGGGCATTTGACGCAAGAGACCTGCGAGCCTGGATGGAGTTGATTACACTGAGCCATCAAAAAAGATCAAAAAAGTCGTTAGTTGGTTGGATACTCTGGTGGGACAGAACATTTGGGTAAATTACAACGACCTCACTGCGATGTCAAGACGTTAATGATGGTTAGAAAAATGGGGATTACCATGGATTACGGTCTTTTTTGCAGGTTGGTGAATTATTGTAATTCAGCTTGAACACATGTCAAACAAAATACATTAATATAGCATGCATAGACATATATGAAATATTATGAAATGAATGCCTACTAACCAATCAGAAATTCATAGGATGTATGGCCATGTATGGCCAATGGCTAGTTTTGGTTTAGGTTACGAAGATCTTCAGCCTCTTTGTTTTCACCCAGGATCCTCACGCGAACTATCCTTGCAGCAACAACTGCCCCGTTCACACACATGGGCACGACTGTTATCGGCCCGTGCCGGAGGCCGGGCAACCCGGGGAACGGGGGAGGAGCAGAAGATGGGCATTTTCCCGAAACCATTGGAGCTATGGAGTTTCACAATCATATCATATATTGCATTATAAATTACATATATATATATATTATATATATAAATACATGTGTATATGTAAGGGACTTTCGAGAAACTTAGTGCTTTCATGTGCTTTCAACACTTATAGTGTTTTGGGTTTGTGGCCAACACTCTCATCTTTGTATGCTGTCTCAGGCTTGTGGACTGCATGCATTGGCTCTCTCAGGGATTTTCCATATACCATGATTTCCATTTAAGTATAATAGATTAAACTTTTATTACATATTAATATTATATTAATTATATATGATGAAATATAATTTTATTACATATATGATGAAATATAATTTTATTTTATTACATAGTCGTTTTTGTTTTTTGAAATTTTCGGGTTTCGAATTATTTAACGATTGGTGGTTTCGAAGGGAAACCCACTGGATTCACCCAGAAATTGACCCAAAAACAGCTATGGCAGGATGATGTTCATTCCGTTACCAACCTGCCAAACAAGCTCCAAAAAAGCCACAATCGTTTTACATGATCGTTCATCACAAAAAGTGACATAAAATGGGAAGTTTTCGTTGGGCAGTTTTTTCAGGTGAAAGTCTGGAAACCAAAAGGCTGTTGCCCACATGATTCGCCGATAGAAACGTCACATTGCTGGACCATCCCGCAGCCGGCAGCCAGGTGATGGCAGAACATCCCGGTGAGGATGGTGGCTCGGTTTCAGCTGGATGTCCATGGCTGGGAAATTCCTGCTCCAAAAGGTCGAGCTTTTAACGGGAAAAGCATTGAACTCAATACTTTTCCAGCAATGCCATGTTTGATGAGTTTGATGACACTGGAGCTTTTTCTTTCTGTTGCACCCTGAAACACCGATTGTTGAATTTTTGGGCCTGGGTCATCTTGTGCTTGGGTGGGAAGAAACGCATTTTTTTTTGTGAAAATGATGGGACAAGTCGCAAGATCGCATGGTGTACTATCATTTCTCCCATGTAGATTGCAATTTTGTGTGCCCAGTGGAGCGGGTTGATCTCCAGGATATTGTTACTTCAACCAGACGGGTTTCTGGGTCGCTCCCATGCCCGCGGAGCCAGACTTCTTGCAGTCAGCGATCGGGGGGATCTTGACCTTACGCGACTTACCTGTGCCAAAAGGCGCCGGTTATCCCAGCCCGTATCGTGGCCTCCACACAGGTGGCTTGGACTTAAAACGGCCGCAGTGGTGGGATGTGTTCTGTGTATATTCTACCAATATTCATCGATATTCTGCATAGATAATATACATTAATATACAAATATTATACATGCATTATATATAGTGTATAGGTTTTGTGTTGATGTTGATCATAATCAGATTCTGATCCTGATGGTTTTGATTGGGATGTATGTTTTTTGGACCTGGGCACCCTTTTTTAAGACCTGTACATGCTTTTTGGACCTAGAAAAATGTGGGGGACGTGCCTGTGTGTTTTCTGGACCCTATGGGGATTTATTTTTTGGACCTGCATGTATTTGTGCTGGACCCATCTTTTTTTTACACAGCTAAATTAATTGTTTCTGACCTCGGTTTCTGTTTTTTGGACCCATGCGCCTGCTTCGTGGACCTTGACTCCATTGTTATAGGCGCTCACACTGGGCTGGATGTTTTTGGACTTTGGCGCATTCTTTTTTTGAACCTGTACATGTTTTTTGGACCTCGAACAAGTGGGGGGAATTCAGATACTGAGATAAGATGCATGCAAGAAGTTGTTGATGCAGGGGAAGTTCGGATATTGAAACAACAAAAAGGTAAGAAGTGGTGAGGGGGCCAATGGAGGGAAGTCTACATATGAAGCGAAATGAACGCAGGAAAATGAGAGGCACATAGGGGGAAGGGACAGTTCGATATTGAAAAGCTGTTGAGAGATGAGGGGTGAAGCCATTGAAACCAAAAGAAGACACATGCATAAAATTGCTCAGAGACGCGGGGGGAAGTTTTGGGACCAAAACGTGAATGCCGGAAGCTGCTGAGAGGCACAGGGTGGGGGGAATTTAGATATTGAGACAAGATGCATGCAAGAAGGTGTTGAGAGAAACGGGGGAACATGTAGATATTGAAGCCAGATGACCGCAGAAAATTGGTGAGAGAGAGGCAGGTGGGAGAGGGGAAAGTTAGACATCGAAACAAGGATGAGCGCAAGAAGTTGCTGAGACGAGAAGCGGAAGTCTAGATATTGAACCCAAATGACGGTGCATGCAAGAAGCTGTGGAGAGACGAGAGGGGGGAAGCTTTGATATTGAAACCGCATGAATGCGGGAAGTTGCTGAGAGGCACAGGTGGGGGGGACTTTAGGAGGCCACGGGGGAACCAGATATAAAACCAAATGAATGCAGGCAGCCGGGGATATTGAAGCAAGATGAATGCAGGAAGTTGCTGAGGGGCACCGGGGAGGAAGCTTAGACATTATGATATTGAAACAAGATGAACGCAAGAAGTTGTGGGGAGGCTACGGGGGAAGTATAGAAATTGAAACCGAGTGAATGCAGGAAGCTTAGGAGGTTTGATGAGAGGCACATGGGGGGGAAGTTAGTTAGATATTGAAACCAGATGAGCGCAAGAAGTCGTTGAGAGACGAGGGAGGCCGAGATATTGAACCAAATTCATGCAGGAAGTTGCTGGGAGGCACAGGGGTGCAGGAGAAATTCGGATATTGAAACAGCATAAACGCAAGAAGTTGTGGAGAGGCCACCAGGGGGAACGTACATATGAAACCAAATGGATGCAGGAAGTTGAGAGGCACATTGGGGGAAGAGAAAGTTAGATGCGCAAAAATATTGAACCCAAATGACGATGCATGCAAGAAGCTGTGGAGAGACGAGGGGGAGAAGCCTGGATATTGAAACTGCATGAATGCAGGAAGTTGCTGGGAGGCACAGGTGTGTGAGAGCTGTAGAATATTGAACAAGATGCTTGCAAGAAATTGCGGGAAAGGCCAGGGGGTGCCACATATGAAGCCAAATGAATGTAGGAAATTGTTGAGGGGCACCGGGGGTGAAGTTTAGATATTGAATAAGATGAATGCAAGAAGTTGCAGAGAGGCTAGGGGGAAGTATAGATATTGAAACCCAATGAATGCAGGAAATGTAGGAAGTTTGATGAGAGGCACAAGGGGGGAAGTTTAGATATTGAAACCAGAGGAATGTCCCCAAGCGAGGCACTTTCACCCAGGTTGACATCAAGTTGAGCCCCTGCGTAACTGAGAAAGGCCGGAAGAGGGGTGAAAAGTAGAAATTGAGAAGAGGGCAGAAAGGGAAGGAGGCACTGAACCACACAATGTGCTGAAATGCTTCCTGCCATGCTGCATGGTAGCGCAGCTCTAGCCCCCTACTGTCTGAAGAATTGCGACCAAGACGCAGCTTGGAGAATCTACCCAAAGGGGGTCCGTAAGGGGGCGTGGTTTGGGGAAGGGCCAGGTCAAGCAGGAAGGTGCGCAGGTCCAGCAGGAGGATGTGCAGATCCAAAAGAAAGGTAGCCATCCCCAAAAGAATTGTAGTAAGTCCATGCAAAGTGCCCAGGTCCAAAAGAAATGGAACGAGGTCTTAAAAAAAAGCGTTTTCCGTTTTGATTCCTCAACAGAAACTATTAGCGGACATGCTACAGATATTTGGAGTGGAAAGGGTGCTACTGCCATTCCAGCCATGGCGCGGTGTTTTGGAATCGTGCTTGTCTTGACACCAGCTCGGGGCGTCTTGCAAATCTTAATGAGTAACATGTTGATGAGATGTTGATGAACAATTGGATTTAGGTATTATGGTATTCCAATTTTTGACGGAACCCAAGAAAGGGCTGTTGAAATATAACATTTTGTTGTCAAAAAACATTTGAGCCTGCAGAAACCTGGAAATCTTGGGTGTGATTCAACATTTTAGGCAAGAACATTGACGATAAAAATTGGGTGCTGTACCCTCTGGTAACTTATAACGCAGCTATGGAAGGTCACCATGTTTCATAGGCAAAAGGATGGCCAAGGTAAATCAGCGAACTAAGGTGGTCATCGTAACACCAGAGCCATGTGAAATGATTCTAGGACTCCGACGGACTCCGACAGAAGAAACCGGGTAGCTCCCCGAAAGGATGATTCATGGCCCAAAAACTGACGGCTCAGGTCCTGTGTTGACCTTCCATTTCGAGGGGAAGGTCATCACCACTCAGGCGGATGCTGCTCACTACTCCTATGATGATTCTTAGATTTGCAGGATGAATTATGAATGAGTGTTGTCTGATTTCCCCCAGGTAAATCCAGCATTTGGGGCAATCTAAAGGGAAAAGGTGGGGATAGACCCAGCCATCGCAAAAAATCCATGGGTTTTGATCCAAAAGCCGGCCATGCCATGCCCAGGATTTGTATGGCTACTCCCTGGGCTACTTGCAGGGTCAAGGCTTGAGTATTGACTTGGTACGAAACAGCACTGCCTGGATCGCTGCTTCAAAGCAAAAGTGCGATGAGATTCAGCAGACCTACAACTTCCAAAATCACGAGTTAGTTCTTGCGGATTGGTTGGATTACAATGCAGTCATCGGTGCAAAGGTTTCATGTGCGGCAAAACAGCCTGCTGCGGCTGATTCAGCAGTCTTAGAGAAGGCAAAGTTTAAGAGTGTCGACGATTGTGAGCCAGTGACCGCCAGAGACTTTGCCAAGCATCACTACATCAAGTGCCTCTTGGGATATCCAAACTCGGCATCAGATGGCGCTTATCTGAATGTCCGGGCCTGCTTATTGGATGGAGGAACCCGCATTGGCCACTTTAGTGATTGTCCATTTTCACCAGACGTAAGTTTCTGAGTGAGCTCGCATCGATGGTCAAAGATGGCTGTTTAGAACTGATCCCACAGCGTGCCAAGAGTGTCGCTGAGACAAGGAGATGGTTGAACGGTTGAATCTGATTCTTGAAAAAGAGCTTCAACACATTGATTATCAATGATTGTCATAAATTCGTTCAATAATCTTTGATTGGGTACGTTTTTCTCCTGTTTTTTAACTACCCATTTTATGGCATTTGATGGCTTAGTAATTTGGGGGTCGTGTGTGGTTTTGGGTCACTTTTGGGTCTCAGGACATCTTTGTACCTAGGTGTAGCCCACCTTTTAGACCCACGAGTATGAATCAAGATCATCAAGGTGATATCAAGGTGATATCCTTCCCATATGCACCATGTATGTAATATTTACCTACATTTACCCCAAAAATGGCCCAAATGTAGGTACATATTCCATACATGGAGCATGTGGGCTTAGCATCAAGGGCTCAGCATCCTTCGAATATGTTGAATCCCAGTGAATCCGAAGAAACTTTGCAGCGAGGTCTTTTTGAAGACTTGGAGCTCAGCTGAGATACCAAGATCTTGGAGGTACCCTCGGACGCTTAGCTATGGAAACCATGGCCCATTTATAGATGATTTACGAATATGTATGATGATTTACCATGATTTACCTATGAAACATAGCGATTTTGCGCAGCTACGTGAAAAAGTACCGGAGGGTATAAGCTCTTCAGCTGGGAGTTTGTAAAAACCCCGCGCCTATTCGTTTAGTCATCCATGATCCCCCTTGAGCCATTTTTAGCTTTCACTCGAAAAATAACGATAAGTTGGTTATGTTAATGATCTGTGTCCAGACTCTTGAAATCCAAATTTCTTGATTTTTCCATCATTCTGCGGCTATTTAGTGCTTTTGGTCTCTTCCTTTCATTGTTTGTTGTCGTAATGGCGCAGATTCTGCACAAGGAAGGTGCCTGGTAGGTGGTCGCTACACTCC
>Ga0126342_10014477_pt1 | contig 13926 bp, 11 predicted proteins | sample Cyp1metagenome_FD_92528 | JGI IMG/M metagenome (GOLD analysis project Ga0126342, IMG submission 92528) | Coral microbial communities from Lord Howe Island, Old Settlement Bay, Australia - Cyphastrea 1 metagenome | ecosystem: Host-associated > Invertebrates > Cnidaria > Coral ...
AAGCTTTTGCTAATCAAAAGTGAAGGCTGCTTTGAAAAGGATTTGCTTTACTTGACTCTTTTGGCAATACTAAAAGTAAATGGAGCTAATTGACTTTTAGTATTGGAGAAAAAATCGGAGTTGCGGAAAAATGTTTCTACTATTGACAAGATATCACTATTGGCTAGACAACATTAATCCATATTGATATTTTTTCTGGCTGCTTTCGATATGGTCAATTCATAAATATATTGGTTGGTGGTTTGGAATATTTTTATTTGTTTCGTATATTGGGAATGTCATCATCCCAACTGACTTTCATATTTTTCATAGGGGTAGGTATACCACCAACCAGATACAGGATGGGGCCCCCCAGTTATAAGTTGGTTTACAAACCATTAGAATCCCCATTAACTAGTTCGTTATATCTACCATAAAGCACAGTTTATTCAGCCACTTTTCTAAACCAACTGAACGCTATCGACTGGGGGCCCCATCCTGTATCAATTCATCAATTTTGTTCTTGGTCAGTTCCCTAGATTCTCCACTTTTCTTGTCGATGTCAGGCATCGAGAGGCTGGGATGTCCCTGGTTAGACGGCATCGAAGGCCGGGACCGTTGATTTTTGGGAACGCTTAAGGATGATGAAAATGATTGGTTGGTGGTTTGGAACATGACTTGGAACATGACTTCCCCAATAGTTGGGAATAGAAAATCATCCAATCTGACGAACTCCATCATTTTTCAGAGGGTGTCAGGTTGGGTGGGAGGATGATCCAATCTGACTAATTTCATATTTTTCAGAGGGGTTGAAAAGTATACCACCAACCAGATGATGCTGAATTGTGATTTTTAATGACATAAACCATCAGCAATGGGGATCTCATATGCCAACTTTTTGACAAATTTGACCGACTTTGGGAATCCCATCCCCCGTTCATGTATTAAAACAGCCCAGTCTGTGAATGGTCCCAATTGTGTGGAAATCCCCTACTTCTCGGTTTCTGGGGTGTTTTTCATATTAGGGAGATGGGATGAACCTTGAAGCTTCCCAAGAATGATTTGGGGTACCCCAAATCATTCAAATTTGGCAATTTTAGTATTGAAAGCCATGGTACCCTCTGGGACTATGGAAAATCACCATTTTTAATGGGTAAATCCACTATAAATGGTCATTTTCAATAGCTACGTTAGTTTACCAGAGGGTAACTTGAATATCCCCAATTTTATGAAACCATTAGTTGGCAGTGCAGTAGAGGTGATCAAAATTAGTAGACCCTTCTGGTAATTTAACATAGTCATGGAGAATTAATCACCATTTTTAGAAAGTAAATCATCTAGAAAATATCATTTTCCATATCTATGTGAATTTACTGGAGAAAACCCAGAAATTTTATTTAAACATTTTCCCAACAAAACCTATCCATTAAATCACCATAGACCCATTTAGGCTGGTGAAATACCCAGTTTGGTGGGTAAGATCTATTTTTTGGGTGAAATCCCCTGAATGTTGGTGGCCACGCACCCCCTGTCCCTGTGTAGGATGTGGGGCCGTGGTGAGATGTTGGCCAACGTGCTGAGTGCCGATGGAGTGTGGAAGAGTCTAGCGACCTGGGCTTGGCTCTTGATCGACGGGGTATTCGTCGGTAACTGCTTTGTGGTTTCAATGACTATTTCGAATTGGCCCGAAGTACCACTTACAACTGGTGATTTCTATGGTGAAAATAGTGTCATTATGGAAATATATAGTATGGAAATATGGAAATATGGTTTCCCTGGATTGATTTAATTATAACTTGATAAACTCGACATTGGAAATCCACTAGCACTGGAAAATCAGTGATGTTTGTTCTCAGTTTTTGAAGGTTCCTCAAGCAAGCAAACCCAAGTTTACACTTTGACCCTGCGAATTGCTATTTTGTCTAAAGTTATGGCCCGAAATACCAGTTATCAGTCCCATATATATATATAATTTTACATATTTCCATTATATCCCATTAAATATCCCATTAAATCCCAATAAAACACTATATTTCCATATATATATATGTTTCCATCATACAGTTCCATACTTGGGCCAACTTGGGCAATTGAAACTTCATTTTCCAAGGCGAGTTACTTCGACGACGTTACCACGACCACCGCCACCGCGGACCTGGGCGATGCAACGACCACGATGCTGGGAATGCAATCGTGTCTGATGGTTGATGTTTTTTTTTCGTGGGTTGATTATATGTGGTACGATTATATACCAATTTTACCAATTATATACCCATTATATACCCATTATAATATGCTGGGAACGCAAGCGGCCAACCGGCTTGTTAGATTCATATGTTCATTCGTGGGGATGTGGTTTAACATGCTTCAACAATCTAACATGGGGATATAATGGGTATATAGTCGATAATGAGTGGTGGCTAGATACTACCTCATTATGGGTTATCAATAACAATATACTAATAATTGCTCTGCTAAAATTTCAAAATAATAACAGGTGGTTACCTAATAATATACCAATAATAATTTACCAATAATTAATAATAATAGTTAATTAGTACTAATACCAATAGTAATTTTTATATATATATATACACCCATAATAATAATCTAGTACGTCTTCGTCTCTTGCTATGCTAAAATCAAACATACCCGTCGCTTAAAAAATCCATGGCAGGTACCTCAGATTCACCATGGATCCGGGCGACCAGACATCGGTGGTACGCCTTAACAAACAGATAAACGGGGAGTAACAAAAACAAAATAAAACACTGCGGCATGAGATAAGAACTTAGTCTTTTCACATCTAAATAAGTGGGGATATGTATTGCCATGCCGTATACAAGTGGTCAAAATAATGTAGTATATATATATGTAGATTATGGCCCCTACCAGCGTACTAACTAAGATGTACTCTATGGTTATTTCCCATAGCCCTGGAAAATTGTCCATGCATATGGTTTTTTGAAATTGATAACGTACCTTTGAAAATTGAGTTTATCCATAGCTACGCTTCGTATACAACCAAACGATACCCCAAGTAGATAACTATTGGTCTAACAGGACTGCTGTGCAGGCAGCTGTGCGGCTTGGATGATTTAACAAATTCCGATGGCCGATGACTCAGTTCTAGCGTGTGTGAAACTGTGTATTCATGTAATCATCCTGGTTAGTAGATAGAAATTCAGTGTATTCGATGTTAGCAATTATACTTGAAATGTCCATATTCATCTACTCGAGGATGATTACACATATACATACAAATACATGTGCTATATATATATATATACTCGCATATATGTATTATCCAGCCAACAAAAACAGAGATTCGGCAAAACAATAGAAAGCTCAATGTCACACCAAACTAGTAACATATGAGCCTAACTTAAAACAGAACTTAATCTTCCTAACACCTTTGAAGGTTTGCTACAGATGCCTTCACCACTCTCCAATGTTGAGTACTACAAAGTCAGGCCCCCAAACGATAGTTAAATTGGTTTATGCATTTAAAACTACATTATCTATGATTTATGCTGCTTTTAGCTACAATACAGTGTTTACGGGTTTTGTTTATTAAGTAATTTCACAGTTAATGGATTTGACATAAACAAACTTATACCTGCAGTTAAGGCCCTTTTTCCACTTATAAGTCACTAAGTCGCCACAATTATGGACTAGTAACCACATTTATATTTAGGTTCAACCATTTATAGTGGTGCCCCATAGATATTTAAGTTGGTTTATAACTACAATAAGTAGGACTTTTGGTAGATATATCGAACTAGTTGATGGGGGTTATAAACTAACTTATAACTGGGTGGTACCACATTGTAACTGCTGTTTCGTGCCTTGACTCTGGGTCTTTCCATAAGGACAGAGGCAACGAGCACCACAGATACCACGGAAACGAGCAGCGCCACCAGCGCAACCAGCGAGACCAGCGCAACCAGCGCGACCAGCGCAACCAGCGCGACCAGCGCCCTGGCCTTGAGGTCTACCTATCAAATATGTGTTTCAAAAGTGTTAAAAATCATTGAATCATTTATATATATATGTATTATATAAATATTACATGTATATCATATCTAAATCATCCAAACATATGCCAGTTGTTCATTTGATGAACCATTTGGTGCCATTTGATTTGTCATTTGTACTAAAGTAACAGTATTGTAATATGGTAATATGAACCATCCATAATTTTGAATCAGTCATTTATCATTTGATCATTGCCATCTTTGATGAGAGGAACCAAGAAGCAAACATGGACTGAGTATCCAAGTATGGCTACACTGGGATAGGTTCCTAGCTGAATGCCCAGTCCTTATGCGGAAATATCATACCAGTGGGATATGTTCATTTTGTCCGGTTATCTAAGATTTACTGCAAAAACAGAATGGTTCGCCCTAAGGTATTTGGGTGTATTTGGTCTAGTGATTTTTTTAAATTCTCACTGTCAGCGTAGGTGTAATGACCTCACTTGCCAATTGTTGATCTATCCAGCAAAGATCGTATTGGACTGATCGAATTAAGAACAAATTCAAGTGTTAGAATACAAAGTATCCCAATTTCTCAAAGTTAGAATATCCCCAAATTCAAGTGTTTAGTTCTGCTTTGGGGTGTTTATTCTAACTCTTTATCAGAGCTAATTCCAAGTGGCGAATAATTATTCAACAGCACGCAGGTGTACGGTGGATGCACGGGATATTACATTGCCATGGGATGGAGGTTTTTTTGACATCTTCTAACATGGTCTCATTTTATTTTCATGACAATACCATTAAATATATATATATATTCTAACATAATTCATTTACCATGTTATCCCATTATATATATGTGATAATCCCATTTTTATTTCTTTGCCCCTCACTTTTCGGCATTTGAACTGTTGCTTAAGAAAGACTCCTACAAGAAAGTGAGGGTACTCTTTTGGCCACTTTGGGCAATCATGAGCACAGGCGGTCTTGTTTCATGTCAAGACTGGACTTGTCAAACAGGACCCACAGTTAAGGCCATGGCTATTAGTTATAACTGGTGATTTCAATGGGATAAGAAGCATTCTATAAATGGGGCTTTGTTAGTACTTATAACTGGTATTTCGGGCTATAACTGCAGTGCCCCAAGAGTGCAAAACCGAAGCTCCGAAATCCGGAGGAAACAGCGCTGCAAGATCTGAAGTTGCACCCCACCTCAGGCACGTTCGTCCTGTGACCCCGGAACGTAAACAACCCGTTGAACAGACGCAGGTACCAGCTGAAGGTACTAAGAGAAGAAAACAGTACAAGCTTCTCTACTACAACCAGAAGCCTTCAGAGAAGCGTTCGGCTGCCAACTGGCCTGCACTAGTTAGTTCCGTCAGCGCGCAGTTCTGGCAGGGGCAGGTCCCCCATTCAGTGGTGCCGCAGCTGTCGAGGGACGATCTGTCGACTTTCCAAGGCTGCAGTATTGAAGAGGACCTCCCATTGGTAGTTGAGCCTCCTGCCAACTGGGATGATGCCCGAGCAATGACGTTGCAGTGTCTTGCCTGCACGGGCAAAAAGGCGCATCAAGCATCATCAAGCCATGTTACGGGATCTCTAAGCCAAGCCTTGCATATGGCAGCGGCTGTCCCGAAAACTGCCAAGGGCTGGCGACATGCTCATCCACACGGGAAGCTGAGCCACCGGAAATCTACAGACTTCGCTTGGAGAAGTTCCACTGTTTGTATGGGCCCTTCCAAATGTTCTTTGTCCGACACTTCAGCAACTTCGACTCGGATCTGCAGGGCGGATGGGACAAGGAAACAACGCCATCGAGCGGTGCCACTTCTTCAGGTCAGATATTTAAGCCCTGATGGTTTGGCATCCAGGTCTTAGGGGAATAAACATCCACTAACCAGCTATCTTATAGGGTACCATCCGGGTAGGTTTTCACGGATAAATCATGGATCACTGCCACCAAGGTGTGACCATGACCACGATGCTGGGAATGCAATGGACAGTGTCCCTGTTTCGATGACCATGGGTGGGATGGACGTGTTATGAGGTACCCCTAGACATAATATTCATGGTATTCGTGTATGTTACTTGGGTGTATGATGGGTGTTTCAATCTGAAAATCAACATAGAATATCAGGGTGATCTGGTACGATATCATGTTAGTTTGTGGGTCAATTAGTAATTAGACTAGGGAACATGTTAGTTGGGTCAATTATCGATAATCAAACGCAGCGATTGGAAAAATACCCTTTAGAAATCCTTTAGATGGCTGGTTGGTGGTTTGGAACATGTTTTATTTTCCATAATATATGGGATAATCCTTCCCATTGACTAATATTTTTCAAGATTGTTAAAACCACCAGCCAGTGATGTTTCAATGGGAAAATCAACTACACAAATTGTGCATTGCCGCGTTTGATTTTGTCGGATGTTAACCATTTGGGGATACTATCTAAGAATGGATGTAAACAAAACAAACATGTTTTTCCATATATCAATGTGTATAATATATCAATGTATCTAAGTTTGTTTATTAACCCACCTAACTATAGTTTTTCCCATCACCATAAACCCTATAGCTGCCTAGTTGTTTCCACCAACTTGGCTAACTATTTCGCACCTTTTTCTCGGCCCGTTCACATATTGGCGTAAGAGAAATTCTACAAAGCCCATGCTAATTCTCGCTCAGGATTTTCCAATTGTAAATCCAGTTTGGGGTGCCCCTCTATTTATGGAACCCACCATATATGATCATATTATCCTTCAATAATGGCGGGTTGATGGTTGGTCGGAAGATCATCCCAGTGAGTAAGGGGTGAATTTTTCACATCGTGAAGGCACCCCTGACCGTCGTCCCTAATGTTTGTATATTTAATATACAAACATTTTTCCAGGAGGCTGTGAGCTATAGGAGGTCTAGCATTCGGATGGATTTGGATGGAATATGTGGACCTGGGCCGAGAAGTGCATGATGAACCGTCTTGCATTGGAAACCACGGCTTCGGTCATGCTTGCACCCGTGCTTCAACGCAGTTGTTTACATCGTTTACGCGTGCGCCGTGTCAGGTTTTCGATCGAGCGCCACTCAACCTGCCAGGCGTGTGTGGCGCGCACGCCAAGGAGAAGCGATTCCGCATTCCACGTTCGTGCATGATGCCTCTTGATGCTAGGTCTGGGGACTTGAAAACCCTGGTCCTAGGGTACCTACCTACCTAAATACCGACCTACCTACCTACATACATGCTATCATGCTTTATTGCATTTCTATGCATTTTTACTGCACACATTATTCTTGAATTTATACAAATGTACACATATATTGTATTTGCTCTCCAACATACATACCAGCAGACAGATAGCCAGGCAAACGGACATGCGCAGTTGCATACCTACGTACCCATGTGAGGATCCGGAAGTGGATTCAGTATAGGCCATTGACCCTGCAAAAATTTATGATTCAGTTTATGTTTGAGCCTACTTTTAATAAACATATACGCAAATAATGTTCACATAGGTATGCACCCTAACTCTCAAATCTACCCGCTCACTCCTTTTGTTCCTCTCAAATTGAGTACTTGGAAGGTCAGGGTCATCCAAGGAAACTATATAGTAAGTTTAAATATACATATATATATACAGATACACATATCTTGTCTACAAACAACATCTTCAAACTATACACTATGTATGTATATATATATATATATCAAATGACACATGCATACTATGACTTGATATTGTGCTGAGGACAACCAGCACAGAGACGACGACGACGACGACGGAGACGGAGACGACGGCGCCGAGCACCACCTTGGACGAAGGCGACGAAGGCTGTGCAGCCCGGCATCCCGTGGACAGCAGGATGTTTTTTGTTGAGGAACATTCCGTGGAAAAGGGAAAATCTAGGGGAAAATCAAAAGTTGGGGAGATTTTATGGAGCTACTTCCTGAACAATTGGCATTTTGCCATGAAAAATTGGCATTTCACCATGACCAATTGGTATTTCACCATGGAGAATTTGCATTTAACTGTCAACACTTGGTGTTTAATCATCAAAAAATGTTTTTAACATTTTTGTTTAACCGTCAAAAGAAGTATTTAACCATCAAACATCATCAAACATGTATCATTTACCTCAATTAATACAAGGTGAGGCCACCGTTTACGATAGCCAAAGTTTTGGGGAATATGACTATAGTTAAATGGGTTTATAAACCAATTTTTAACTGGGGGGAACCACTTTATTTCACCAAATTGGAATTTACCAAGAAAAATGGTGGTATGCTGAAATGTAAGCCTGACATTGGAATTTACCCGGGCTTAAAGGGGAAAAATGATATGATATTCTGGTATATTGTACATTTTGGATGTTGTAAACTTCGCCTTATAAAGAGAGATACTTCATGGCTTTGTAAATGTTGGGGTTATTACATAGTAGTGGTGCCCCATAGATAGCTATAAGTTTAAGTTCGAGATAACGTGTGGTAAACGCACGCACATAAACACGTACGCTGCATACCTGATGTTTGCCCGCCCTAGGGTATGTATTTCTATCAACGTGAAATAACATATGAAAGTATATGTTTTTGTCAAATGCCATTCAATACATTGTTCACTGTTCAGAGGGGGTGGGCAAACGTCGTTGGAGCCACTAAAAAAATGGGATCGAGGAACCCATGATCATCATGGGTTACATGTTAAAGGTTGCGCCTATAATGTGCCGCGTGTTCGTGTACTTTTGACTCCTGCTTTTATATATTGCTTACATATTTTTTCTGTTCCTACGTCATAGACATGTGGTGGGGTTGGTTGGGGGTGGATGGGTTGGGGTAAAAGCGTGTTTGATGCTACGTCACCAGAACTTCTCTAGAGTTTATGCTACGATGTGATATGTTTTCTTGGCCTTCTTATATAACCCTATCGGTCCAAGTCCTGGCTAAACTAGGCCTTTGCTAAAGGCCTGGTTAAACCAGGCCTTTAGGACTGAGGGTTTCTATTTTTTTCTCTATGTAACTATTATTGGGGGGCGTATTTTTTGAGACTTAGCTGAGCAAGGGCCCACCCCCCAAAAGATACCCCATGCTTCAAAATCGAGGGCGCGTTCGAGATTTGCGAAAATAGCGACAGCGACACCGTGAAAAAAACGTGAAAAGGCTATGAGAAAGCAGTTTATAAACCCCGTAAAAAGGCCGTGAAAAACTCGCAAAAAGGAAAAAAATGATAAACATGAAATTTTACATGTTTTTTGCATGTTTTGCAATTTTGAGACAACATTTTCTCATGAGAGCTCCCGCTGTATGTGGCTGCCGCTGGTCTTACGGTGCGCAAATATTGCATATGTTCAAGGTACTGGCATTAGGTTTTTTGAGGCATTCAGTCATTTTGGTCCTTTACTCAAACGGCCGCGTTAAACACGTCCTTTCATCCCTGTCGATATTTCAACACCATACATTCCGGATGGTGCCAGCGCCTCTAAGGCACTGTGGCCGTGCTTGTTTCTTTCTTTCGGATGGCGATTTTGAGACCCAAAAATGGTGGTTTGAAGGATTTGAAATGAAACCGATGGTAGAAAAGCATGCAAAATCTCTTCAAGGGTTCGCTGAGGAAGTGATTTTCGACAACCTTGCCCTGTTTTGAGTTTGTCCAAAAGGGAAGACATGATGAATCAAATTTCATTGTTGTTTTTTTTCATCATTCTTTGTGCAACATATTGCATTTTTCAAGAATGGTGAAAAAATATCGCGTTCGTGCTTGGGGTCTTCATTTCATGGTTGACAACTTTCAGATTTCACCGAAATCATGGCACCGAAATGGGAGATGGCCGTTGTGAGCGTGGCAGTGACGCCGGATGGCTTCTGAAAGCTCAACAGTTATGGTCCGAAATACCAGCTATAAATCAGTTATAACATCCTTTTTATGGAATGATAAGCCAATGTAAAACCATTTAATCCCTTCCCCCTAATACTAACCCCCCCCCAAATAATAAACACCTCAGGTAGTTTTTTAGTATTAGAGGGGTATTTATTATTAGGGAACCCTTTATTAATAAGATTAAACCCTTCATAATAAAGACTGTTTTTTCCGATTTCAAAATCAAATAACTTTCCTTATATAACGCAATCAAAATATTGCCAAAAATTGGATTTCGAAGCGGACCCTATTAATAAATTTAAACCCTTAATAATAAAAAATCTAGTTGTTCGATTTTGAACTCAATTATATTTCCTTATATAACGCAATTAAAATATTGCCAAAACTTGGATTTCGAAGCGGACCCTATTAATAAATTTAAACCCTTAATAATAAAAACTAGTTTGTTCGATTTCAAAATCAAATAGCTTTCCTTCAATAACGCAATTAAAATATTGCCTAAAATTAGTTTTCGAAGCGGGCCCTAATAAGAAATTAAAAGCCCTAATATAAAAAAACTAAAAAAAATCGGACGGACCCTAATAATAAACACCATGGGGTGAAATAGTTTTTATTATTAGGGGGCGAAACCCAAATTGTAGCTTTATTTTTTAATTGTGTTCTAAAGGGGATCAATTAAAAGTCAAATTGGCCAATCTGAAATTTTCCGAAATTGGAGATGGACCCTAGTTTTTAGTATTTGGGGGACGTTTAGTAATAGGGGGAAGGGATTATAAGCATTTATCACTGGTAAAGGGCCATAAGGGCCATAAGTGAAGAGACAGTTGGAGATTACTTCTGCCCATCTGCAGTGAATAGCTGGCACATGAGTGCGTTTGAAGACAGCTCCCAAGGGGAAACCTTTGGGTATAGAAGTGTTTTGGGTAGTATGTAAGACCATGGTGGTGACATAATCAGTGTTGATAGTAGCTTTGGGTCAAACATTAGGGCGACAAAATACGTGTTGATCATACCCTGGTTGGTGGTTTGGAACATGACTTTTATTTTTCCATCCAGTTGGGAATGTCATCATCCCAACTGACTTTCACTCCATCATTTTTCAGAGGGGTAGGGCTCAACCACCAAGCAGATATATATTTATATATATATATATATAAAATCTATACCATATAAAACCATATCATTTACCATACAAATATCCCATCTACCATACAATTTACCATACAATTTACCATATAAGCGGGGGTTTCCCTCTTTTTTTGCCAAGGAAGCAAACCAGTTCTTGAATAATGAGAAGCAATGCGCTGCACCTGGGACCTTCAGAAACCCCATGGCCTCTGAACGGGTCCTCTGGGTCCAAACCTGGGTACCCGGATGGTACCCGGATGAATAGCTGGTTTTTCTGGATGGTGATTCATAGGTTTGGACCCATCCCCATCTGTCATGGGTACGTCTGAAAATAGGGGAATCCCTAGTTACGTCTGTTATTGCATGTTATTGCCCTATTAGAAACAATGGTGATTGACCATATGAAACTATAAAGTCTTGTCCGGTCTTCCGTATTTTTGAGGTACCAAAGCAATATTTGTGGCTTTGGGAAGGGATCACTCCAGGAATCCACGGTGGAGATAATCCACCCAAAAAGGATTCCTGGGAGGAGCCGAATTTAGATATGTCATCCACTGCATAACCCCGTGTTTGTTGATGTATTTTGTGATTTGTAAATTATAAACCATTACTCATATTGTTCATAATTAGTATAAATAAATATATATAATATATATAGTTACATAAATTATTTATGAGTATAGTATATATCATATACTTAAAACAATATTTTTAGCTGATTCACATCTCCACTACTTGTGGTTATTTGTCGACACCTTTAGTTGGACAAGTGATGTTGATTGTTTCTTCCACTCGAGGAATTACTCATGTCCAACTTTAAATTGACTCTGGTTTTCGATTCGTAGAAGTAACATGTAAGATCGAATCATACTGCCAAAATCGCCTCAAAAATCAATTAAGTTTGCAATCAGACATGACATCTACTGGCTTCACGACATATTTGCCATGCCCGAGTGGCGAAAAATGTTCGACCCGAGGATTGCGACGAGAGGTGCAGTGCATGCTTTGGTTCTGGCATCATGCGATGTAAGAGCTGCACCTCGCCAGAAATCTTTGGCGAGCCACTGACACGACTTGGCCTCGACCAATGGACCTCGTTTTGAAAAGCTATCTGAGTCTGACATGTTGGGTGAAAGATCTGGGAATTCTGACTTCGTATGTTGAAGTTCAATGGCGAGAATAAGGATCTTACTGAGCAAAAACTGCTGCGTTGATGGTGGAGGTTCTAATACTTGGTAGATTGCAAAGTAAATTGGAGCTTCTTACAACTTTAGTTGCACCACATAAGAACCATACCCGAAACCTACATCAGAACATTTGTATCTTGGTAGATTCCTCCATTATTAGCCCATACGAACCATGTTTGGTAGTTTCCTCCAATTTGCAACTACTAGGTACTAGGTAAAAACAAAAAAGACCGTAAATTTCCAAGTGGACGTATTTCCAGTAGTGTATTTCATGTTTACATGTAGAAAAGGCCCATAGGAGAAAAAAACAAATACTTCGAGTGATCCACACCCAGACACACTATTCTGACATAGTTTCTGAAAGTTTCTGACATATCATTTGGAAGTATATTTGGCATATATATGTATACGTGATTATATGTGTATATATGCTGACATGCTATTTGACATTCTTTCTGGTAAGTACTCTAACATTCTGTTTGGCATTCTATTTGGCAATCTATCTTGCATCTATTCTGGCATACTTTCCGCCATAAATTCTGACATTCTTTCTGGCATTCTGTTTGGAATTTAATTTGACATCTTTTCTGACACTCCATTTGGCATACATACAAATATTCTGACATATATTCTGACATTCTGTCTGGCATGCTATCTGGCATCCTGTCGGGCATGCTATGTGGCATTCTATCTGGTGTTCTAACCGGCATTCTATCTGACATATATTCTGACATTCTCTATTTGACATATATTCTGGCACTATTTTTTGCATTCTATCTGGCATTCTCTTTGGCATGTCCTGGCGGTTTCTTCGGGAGCGCCGTGCTGAACTGGCCCTGAGGAGAAGCAGCCTTCCGCAGAAACAAGCACCACGGGGCATTGGTGCAAAGTACGCTGAGAGGCGTTTAATTTTGCTACTAGCAAGAATAAACCGGATGCCATTCTTAGGAGATTATCATGGAAGTGGTTTCATGACAGAGGACTCTGTAATGAAATTGTGTTGGTGGGTCGTTTCTGTGCCACTTGCCGGATTAGTCAAGAACCTGGATGCGTAGCTGGTTCTCTTTGCAGGTTCTATACCCTGCCGTCATGCAGGCTTCGTGTGCTCCGAAATGGTATCGAAGCTTGGCCTGGGTTGGAGCTGATGTAGGCAGGGTTGAGGCCACTGGAGTAATTTTATCGAGAAATTGAACTGATGCGGAATACGCAAGCATTGGGGCAGTGGGTATGGGCAGGTTGAAGACCGAGCAATCTGAGCAGGGAGGGAGAGTATCGATGTTTCAAGGTTGTTGAGGCAGCTTTGAAAACAACCCCTTGACCAGGGGCAACATCCCCAGCACTGTGGTGTCCTTGGTTTGCATTGTGAGGAAGGGCGATCCCCTGAGCATGGCTTGCAATACCTGGCTGCCGGAGTTCTTGCAGGGTATGAAATTCAGCGCTTGGTGGGGAAAAAGATTAACAATGTCCCTTGGTGCAAAGAAAGGTTGGTTGTTTGAGTCATTGGTAAGCAATTTCAAGAGGTATACGTGGACTTGAGATTGAAACCCCTCTCGCTGGCTCCACCAGAAGCGGCAAGCTGTATGCCTTTGAGGTAGTCCGGGCTTTGGACAGAAAGTCAGCACTGTTGCTTGCGTGGCAAGGGCTGGATCCACCATCCCAATGGTTCAACATCATCTTGCTGCGGGTGGTTTGTGTCACAAAGGAGCTTGTTTACCGTGGCAATGTCATTGATGAAGATGAGAGGCCCAGAAGATGTGGAGATGAAGGAATTGCACCTCTGT
>Ga0126342_10014478_pt1 | contig 13926 bp, 15 predicted proteins | sample Cyp1metagenome_FD_92528 | JGI IMG/M metagenome (GOLD analysis project Ga0126342, IMG submission 92528) | Coral microbial communities from Lord Howe Island, Old Settlement Bay, Australia - Cyphastrea 1 metagenome | ecosystem: Host-associated > Invertebrates > Cnidaria > Coral ...
GCAATCCCATGTTCAGTGTCCACGGCAGCCACGTCCGAACAAGGCGGATCCACTTCTAAGGCGTCCACTGACCGCCAGAACTCAGCACACAGCCTGCACTGATGCTCGCTGAAGCCAAACGGTCTTGCAAGCGCTGATTTCAGACGATGGAAAGCAGACATGATCATGCCAACATGAACAAGGGGGTGGTTTGACGATCGGGTACCTCAAAGTACCCAAAAAAAAGACATGGAACCAAACCTTTACCCTCTGGTAAACTAACATAACTAAGGAAAATCACATTTTTTAATGGGAAAATCCACTATAAATGGTCATTTTCAATAGCTATGTTTGTTTACCAGACGGTAGGGTTTAGAGAATTGATCAGTGTTCAAAACCCTCTGTTGGTTGACAGGGAGGTCCATATCATGAACCACCTCAATCGCCAAGATAGAAAGGGTAGGTTTACAGTTCATGGCCCCTCTCTTATCATCAACCAACCATCGTTTGTTTATATATCAACTATATCCCCATTCTGTGTGGTTATACATAATGATTCATCATCAACCATCAAGGTAGCAATGCTCAACAGCTGTTTGACCCACCAAACCCACGAGGGCCTCGTAACTAAGGTAGGTGCCAGCCTGTGGCCGCCATCGGACAAGGTTTTTGCGGGTATTTTGACTCTTGACCAACTCATTCTCGATTATTCTTACCACTCTCTTTTGGTATAGGTTTACTCATAAGTTTTACCATTTCTATGGGAGCCATTTGGTACCAACTCACATTCAACGCATCAAACAAATCAAGCGATCCGATGACCCCAAGACACAGCAAGTCGTGCCTCTTGCTGAAGCGTGAAGGAGATGCTTGATTGCATGGTCTCCTGGCCCAAGTTGAAATCTCCCCATGGATGCGGGTTGGAGTCACATAATGTGGACATAAGGTTTCAAGCAGGGTCACAAAAGAGGCGGCCAAAACCAGCCAGGTTTACTGCAGTGATTTTGGAACATCTACTGTATGTATGTGCCCTGAATTTGGAACATGCACTTGGGTTAATTAAGTTGGGTTAAATGAAAAAAAACATCCAGAAGTTACAATATATCATAATATCCCAGTAAATTAAAGAAATTGGGATAGTCATATATATATATATATATATACATATATATATATATATACACATACAATCCATATCTAATTAATAATTAAACATCCATGTACATAATATATAATCTATATTGTAATATAATCTATATTATAACATATATATATATAATCTATATATGTATATAATCCATATATAATTATATAATCCATTCAACATCCCATTACATGGATGATCCGCCAACTTGAATCCGCAAATCCGCACCTTGAACTCTGCTAGCAGGTTCCGAAAGGCGGCGCCGAAGCCCTGATGGTTCCGAAACTCTGCACCAAATGGGAACTATTTGGTACCTATGAATGAAACACTGTAAATAATGGGATTAAAATATTAAAATGGGAAAACACATCTACCAACTGGTGCAGGATTTCTTCCATCCACCGTATGTTTTGGTGTTTTGGGGGAAGCACTTGTAGTTCTTTAGAGGATTTTGGAGGAAAACAAAGTCATCTAAATAGAAATTTAATCAACAAAGGCAGACAACACCCTAAAATTGTTCCTTCCACAGCGTCCCACTGTGAAAAATACATATGTTCAGCGCAAAAGTGGCTATGATTTACCTTGAGGCAGTTTCAAATGAATAAGCAAACGGATTAGTTAGAATGGTGGATGTCTACGATTGGACGCATTTAATAGACAAACACATACCTGGTAAACACACATGGCAACTGTTGGTGATGATTTGTTCCAAGCATCTGAATGAAGCAACAAATCCTCAACACTTACTAATACTGAATAGTATCATAATGTGACCCGACAATGACAATTATCTAAATACAAACAACATCCAACAACCATATTTTAACATTGCCAAATTGTTTTTTTATATGATCACCGTGCGAAAAATCAAGGGGTCACCTTGCCTCGCTGAAGAGTTTCCAATCAAGCTTGGTGCAGTGGGTTGCATTCCAATTGGGATCGTCATCTTTCTTGGATATGATGATTTTCTAAGACGTACTTAGTACAAGAAAATCATTAAACCAATACAGTCAAGTAGCTGGATTTTCCCAGATTTAGAAACTCATTGCAACCTTTGGTACATTCAGCTCACTCGGATCCCGAGGCAGCTGGCAGTGCACAAAGCTATCATCGTAAATTTCTGTGGCAATGCCTGGAAGTATTGAGATGCCCCATAGTTGCAAGCTCCTTCCAAAGCTCTCTTCGGACCATGTGTCATCATCATCTGTGGAATCCAGCTATGAGTGGAGTTCACTATTGATGGTTGCACCATCTTGGCAGCACGGCGCCACGACGGCCATAGCATCTGCCATGGCGGCCCCCGTCGTCCACCAGACAATGCCGAAGGAGGGCCAGGAGCAACTCGACTTTTGCAGAAGATGTGTATATCTCTAAAAGTGGAGTATCAAACGTCAATGTTCTCCCCAAGAATTCGTCTAAATATTGATTCTGATTCTCCAAAATTCAAAAAATCAACATGCAACGGGTTTACCAATACCTATCAATATCTATCAATGATCATTTTGGTGACCTTTTTGTGAGGTGGTTATAGTTTACCCAAAATGAATGGGTTAATAATCATGCGTTTGAGAATTATGACAAACAACACTTGGCTCGGTCTTTTATTCCCTAGCCCTCTTGGCAATGTTCCCAATGTATAATAATGATTTTCCTATTATTTTCCTCTTATTTTTGTGACCATAACTGGGGGCATGTCTCATTTTAAGACGCACCTACCTTGTTGGTGTCCCGGTGTCCCACAAAAGGCTTTGTTTTCCCAGCACATATCCCCATGACATACTGTCATGTTTGATGGCTTAAACCCTGCTCTGCTCCTCCCCTCCACTGGCCAAAAACATATGGTGTAGTGTTGACTACTTGGTGGTTCATAACCCCAGTTGTAAGTGGATTAACCCGACTTGTCCCACCTAGAACGAGGGATATACTTAGTAAGTGGGATGAGCCACCAAGTATTGTTGATGTATTTGATGTTTAATTTACTATTCATTGACTATTTACCGAGTCTCCCGTCAGATCGCAGCAAATATCCGCGTCAAATATCCCTACATAGTGTCAGTTAAATATCCATTAGACCAACATGTTTTCGTACTCATTCTTGTTGATTCATCACAGGACATATTCCACTACGAACTATTGTTGGTTATGGGGTTACATCACCCCAAGAAAACAAGATCATACATGGTATTGGGGTTGGCCATTGTTCTATATGATATATCCCACTTGTTTTCCTAGTTCCCATCATGTCAAACCATGTGAAAATCCCTATGACAAACCTCAAAATTTCATACGGTTGATTCCATATAATCCCAGTAGATAATCATGTCTTAATTGCGTAGACCTTCCTCATACCCCAAAAGAATGGTAAAAGTATTGAAATTATGCTGTAAAACACAATTTTGAAGGGTAGTTGGAGGATTTAGGTATATATGGGTTACAATGGCTTACACTACAATATTCTTTGGGCGGCAATAACATGTAATAAGTAATAACCATATTCTAAGCCATTTACAAGCGGGCACAACCCATTAAGTATAGATTATATCATCCCGCTAATCAACCAAAACGTTAACCAACTTGTGTGCGTTAACTTAGCTATCGTAAACGGGGGCCTCATTTTTATATATCGAACTAGTTAACGGGGTTTATAAGCCATACGTCCCCATAATTCCCAATCAATAATCCCGATAAATCTATATCCTTACAGATACAATATATTATAATAAAATCATATGATTATACCGAAACAAAAACATCCCGATGATATACATAAAACACACGTGTACCTAATAATTAGTAATATATATATATATATACAACATATATATATAATATATACATATATATGTAAAATATATATATATATAATTATATAATATATTATATATATTGAAATATAATACACAAAAAACACAATAGTAATTAGTAATAATAGTGTTAATTGTTCCCTAGTGCTCCAAATACCATCTGAGAAGGTGTTTGGAGCTGTAGGGGTTTGTCGCGCTTTGTCCACTGGAGATCTCCCACAAAATGACGTCGTCCCGGCACCGTCTCCAGGAAGCGGCTCCGCGCCACCAGGATCTCCTCCCGCTGTGCACCGCGCCAAAAGGCCTCCAGCGGAGCGTGGCGAAACCGTGGAAAAATATAGGGTTTTGATGGGTTTTGTAGGGATTAATCCTGATTAATTAGGTTTTAGAATGGATCAATTGATGAATTCATGGATTTTGAAAGGAATTAATGGACTTTTATAGAGATGAATTGACTCTTTTAATGATGACTAGTGATGATTTATGATGATTAATGGGGATTAACGCAATATAACCTAGGGTTCATGGGACCCTATTTTCTCACAAAGCCTCATCAACCGGAGGATGGATCATAATGATCTTTTGTGGTGTTTGTTTATCCACATCCTCCACCAAGTTAGCACAGAAACGTGCATAGAATTTAATGGGTGGTAATCACTGGGTGTCGCCAATCTGATCATCTAAACGGTCCTAATAACACTTCGAAAGGTAAATGTAGAAAGTGACACGTGGAGCAGCACGGTGACAATGCTTAGTATGCTGGATGCCATAAATCTAAGCTAATCTTCCTAGAAGGAACCTGGTCTGTGAGTTGTTGCTGTCACAGCAGCTGACAGCAACATGTGGCACCCAGCTACAATCCTCACTGGCTGCAACTTTTAGCACAAGCGCGGGCCCCATGTCGACCCACCAAAAGAAGTGCTGTCGCCACTGGGACCACAGGCCCGCAGCATCTTGGCGTTCGACAGCACTGTTTGGGCTTTCCCAAATGCTTTGAGCATCTGGATTTAATTCAGCCTGGCCATCCTGTACACCATGGACCAGATATGCATAGATCTGCAGCGAGCGAAACGGCCACCCTGTACACGGACCCATTCCACGCGGTCCTGGCGAATTTTTCCTGAATTTAGATCTGTGCAATGAGACATGACGACATGTCCGTGCAGCTGTCCTGCCTGTACAAGATGGAGGAACTTCCTATACTTCCGCGACAGAGTTCTCTATGTCACTCTGCGCACAGGCTGTTTTGTTCGCCTACCTCCGATCGCCGAACAACTGCAACAAGTAGATGAAGAAATTCAGGAAATCCAAATACAAGTTCCAAGCGGCAAATGCGTACATGTCCTTAGCTTGTTTGCTGCAACCAATTCCAAACAAACACAGAAACAACATCGCAGTGGAGCGCCGAGTGAAGCTAGAGCTCTTGTTGAACGCTTTCCGGTTGCCACATGCAAGTAAACATAGCAGAAACCCAAGGTGGAAAATGCCTCAAGTGACTAAACTCATTGAGAAGTCTGGTATAGTCATTAGCCTATGCGAAACAAATCATGAAACCTGCATGTTCAACGCCCGAACGTCCATCAAAAGTCAAAACCCTGGTGCCCAGGTAAACACCAAAATATACCAAAATACCCTCTGGTAAATGTTTACATAATGTATATGTATATATAATGTATACACAATCCACAAAACTCCTCAGCTCTCCCCGTCTCCCAGCGTCCAAGGTGTACTCAACCTCCCTGTTTCCGCCGCCAAAGGATGTCGCCGATGCCGAACCGAAGATTTGCTGGGTGTCGTAGACAATCAGGAAGCCTTAGCCGTAGCGGTGACTGCTCGGACTTTCATTACAAAATCACTATTTTACCTTTAACTTAGATGGATTTAGATGGCTAAAACGACCAATATCTACCAGTTAATACCAGTTAATACCATTGAGATTCCAAGAGAACTGGGGTTTCCAACTACAGGAATAGCGGTTTAAAGTGGAGCTACTTTACCCATTTACTGCTCTTAGGGGGCAATTTCGGCGGACATTGTAATTACCTCTGCGAAAAACAACTATAAGCAAGTGGTTTTGGTGTGATCAACGAGGATTTTCCAGTATCTCTGGACAGTACTTGGACTCCTTTGTGAATTTACCCGTGAATCGGTACTTTGCCCTGACACTTTAGTACTTGACACATTTCCGTACTTGAATTCTATTGGGTCTATGGGCTTTGAATCCCAGTCAACTTCCGGGAAAAATGCCATTGTGCGCATGAGATGATCAGATGTGACAGGTCAATATCACCATATGATGTCACCACATCATTAAGTTCTAGTTTCACCTAAATGAGTTCATAGTTATGGTAACTATATGGTAACTATGGATAAACAAAATCATTTAAACTTTGAAGTCGCCTTGTGCTCGCATTCTTTGATCGCGGCTCACGATCCTGCGATTATCACTATCGTGATATACTGTATACCATAATGGTACACTGCTTCTTAGTTATTATCATCATGTTCACATTGTATCATGATCAGCATATATAGTTCAATATATACATATATATATATACATACTAACTATTGTTTTCAGTATCATATATTAGTAATATATCATTATATTATTTTAATATACTAACTATACTAACTATACTAACTATACTAACTATACTATTGTAATTATATGTAATTCTTATCCTCCTCCTCATCCCCTATGCGCATCTTCCTCATCATCAATCACATGTTCTGCACAGCCCATGGCACAACTGGCAATAACTGCTTCTTTATGTAACATACCGTGAATAGTATATACATTAAATAAATATAAATAATTTGTGTTACGGTATTTCTGATTATATTGCTTTTACTATCCCACTATCCAGTTATATACATATATATATATATCCATTATGTGACACGATCCAGTTACTATCCAGCTACAATGAACGGTCCAGGTACACGGATTCGGATCGTCCCAGTGGAGTCCACTTTCCAAGGCACCGAAAAGCATTGCCCCCGCTCCCGCCACGATCTTCGCCAGCACCACGCTGCCAGGGAAAAAGGTCTCAGTGCGCGGGGGCTGCTCCGGCGGTCGGTCTCAGTGACCGGAAATCTTGGGGTTTCTGAAAATGACGCGTGCCGAAATAATGGTGGTTGATGGTGGTTTAATGAAGTTAAACATATTTTAACCAAGAATCTATGGGATATGATGGGATATGTGCACAAAAAAATGGGGGGTTCTCGAAATTGGGGATCCCTGGATCCCCAAGTCACCCTGGGTTTCAATACTACTTAGATGGGCCATGCATGGGATTAGCTAATTGGTTAGTAACTGGGGATTTGTTACCCCCTAAATCCCAATTATAATCCATTTACTACGTAGTTAACTAACTCCATGGCCCATCTAAGTAAGTCATGGTCTAGCGATTTGGATGATTTGGGGTACCGTCGTGGATTGGAAACCTCCATCTCATCAAGCAAAGGGATACAAAGGGGAGTTTAACAGTTATTGGGATCTGAGTGGGATCTGAGCCGCGACATGCATATTTAGGAAGGGAATTTAAGGAAGCATGTTTTCCTTTTTACCCGAAAATGTTGGGATTAAAGGTTCGAAAATTGAAGATTTCTCCAGTCAAAATGCAGATTTTTGATAGTGGGCCAACTGGAGGAGCATTTACGATCGATATCGATCGATGCTATTGGCTGGCAACTATCCCAACTGGGAGTATATGTACCCGTCAAAAAGGCAGCGTAATCTAGTTCGAACTGGTAGAAAAGGTTTTCACATACCCCAGCCCCCCAAAAAATAAGTGAGATTCGTTCTCCCGCATCTGATCTTCTCTTATCTTATCCGGCGTGTCACTAGCTGGCTCAGTCCCGTGCTTAAAGGCTAGGCAAACAAGTCTTGCGCGGAATCGACCCCCTTTCCCTAATATTAAATAAATACCATCCAAATTCCAAATAGTCCCAAATGAATGTATCCAATCCTAAATCCCTAGCTTCTCCTATTCTAATTTTGTTCCAAGACTCAACAAAATTTGAATAATGTGGGTAAAACAATGTCATAAACCATCCCCCAGTCATCACATAAATACATATATATATATATATATGTGGTATGGTTACCATTCCCAGTCATGGGTGGTGCCAATGGCATGGTGTTGCTGAGTTCCAACTCATGGATGCCAAGTCCATCGGCTGCTGGGGAGTTTTTTTTTCTGATCACTGCTGGCTGTTGTGAGTATATCATGGGTTCAGATCCGGAAGCCATCGTTCTGACAATGAGCTACAGAAATAGATATAATAGAACCATATATTTATAATAGATATAATAGATATATATATAAGTATATTTGCTGAACCTATTTCTGGCCCATGCTTTAGCCAAATATAGCCCGTTTTCATCCCAGAAATGGACGACCCGTGTATCGCTGACATTGGTCGTCCGCTTCTGGGGAGTCCAGAAAAGATCCGGCCCGAAGATCCACAGAAATGGCCCGAGTTATAGCAGCTGAATGACAGTTATGAGTACTAAGAAGTCACCCAATTTATGGAATGTTTCTCATCCCCTAGAAATCACCAGTTATAACCATCATTAATCATTGCTACTATGTATCATCCCATAGAAACCAGTTGTTTGTTTTCCGCCATGGTATGGTATGGTATGGTATGACCAACATCCATCAGGGTGCCATTTGGTTTTCTAAACCACTTGGCGCCAAGGACACGGTTGGTTTCCCAAAGGTTTCCCATGATCCCAAGGAGGACAAGGTGCATACACCAGGAATAACATGATGAAACCCAGGAGAGCCACCATGATGTACGCACCACATCCTGTGAAGTCCGCCTTCAGAAGCCACCAAAAAGCAGCAAAAGTCACTGAAGCCACTGGGAATAAAAAACATCTGGAGTTCCTGATTGGAGGCACGGCATATTTTTCGAGACTTCATTTTTGTTTGACAAAAGTCTTCAAGACTTCAAATCATCTTCACAGTTTCCGTAGTGAACGATAAGAGCTCATAGTCGGAGATCATACGACTCCTGCAAATCTACCGGCATGTCCGGTTATATATATATATATTTATCTGTTTATCGATGTATTTGGAAAAAACACGTAACGGACAAAAAACATGTCCAAACCCGTACGGACAGAACATTTTTTCTTTATGGTTTTCCAGATATATAATGGCATTATAATGGTATATATATATATATATCTGCTGGTGAAACCCTATACTTTTTGAAACTTCTGCGGTTTGTTTCTGCGGGGTTTTGGCTGCCAACATGGCCAACCTCAATGCATTCATCGTGCATTCCCAATTTATCTAGGCAGCGTCTGCCTGTCATTTAAGATTATACTTCACAACTGATCATGTTTAAGCATTGTTTGCTGGTTGGTGGTTTTAACCGTCTTGAAAAGTATTAGTCAATGGGAAGGATTATCCCATATATTATGGAAAATAAAACATGTTTGAAACCACCAACCAGTTTGGCTAAATATGAAGTGATCCATTCATGGCACAAACTTGTTCACCAGTTTGTTTCATATACGTCGATGCTTAAATCATCTTAAATACCAATTAATAAAATTGATTTCCCATCTTCGATGGACTTGAAATGACATTTTTTCCGGACCTATCACGTTCTTCGATACCCTACACAAACAAATAAAACAGTCGGCCGGCCTATTTCCCCAGCAACACCAACCTCACGGAAGAGAGCCATGAAATATTTAATTATTCCCCTATCCCATTCCATCATGCTGGCGGGTTCATATATCTCCATGAGCCACTAATGACTAATGTATGATAATACCATGGAATATTTACCTACACAAGTGGGTCACTTAGAAATGTTGGCGTTTATATACCAGCACCATGGGTTACATTCGGGAATATTCGGGATACATAATGATACATAATCCCTAAGAAACCAGCTATTACCTTAAGAACTCCTTTTTCGAATACCCGATCCACCGGGAACGGTGCCCGGGACCCCACCTTGGTCTTCACTGCATAGATCGTCAGCGCCACAATGAGGACGAAGGTCAACGCGAAGATCAGCAGAACCGACTGCACAGTATACCTGCAATCGCCAGACCATGGAGCTGTGGCTGGCCCTGCGAATTTGGGGTTCCCCAAACCAATGGTTTTTCCAGAAATGGGGATACCCCAATGATGGTTTATAATGGAAAATCCTCCTAAAATGGATAATTTAGGTGAATTAACAATAATCAAGCAGGATTTTGTGGAAAAGCGTAGACAATCAAACAGGGAAGGTTTTGAATAGATTGGGCCAAGAAATGAACCTGTACTGGGCCAGTTTGGACTGGGCGTGCTGAGTTTGCCTACTATTTCTTCTTTCGTTTTTGCTAGCGTTCAGTGTATGAAGCAACAAGAATGGGGATGGACCCAATGGACCCAGTCTTCTTTAACTTGTATACAATTACTGCCATTTATTAGCTATAACTGCCTGGTTATAAATGGTATTATACTTTCTATAAATGGGGTTTTCTTAGTACTTGCAACTGGTATTTCGGGCCATAACTGTAGTTGTTTGTTGATAAGAAAACAAACCACAATATCCAAATCTGCAGGTGCTGAGGCCTTACACAGCTTTGGAACCCTGGGAATGAGCAAACGATAAACTGCACATATTCGAAACTCAAGTGATTGGAGTGGTAGAAAAGAACAGTAATATAGGAGCTTGAGTCAATTATACATAGATTGTAGATTCGGTTACCAATCAAGAATCACTGTTTTACCTGGCTTGGTATATCCCACTCAACATGGCAACGTGTTAGGTTTTGCCACTTATCCCAGCCCATACAGTAATATCCATCACCTGCTGCAAAAATACCCATTTTGATATGTTGCTGGTTTGATCTCCCATCATATCCCTAACCATGTGGTAAATTAACATAGACCCTGAAAATCACCAATTGTAAGTAGAAACTCATCTTCCAACCCCGATGACTGCCAGGGTCGAACTCTTAATTTACTGGAGGGGGCGATTTTTCTGAACCTTTAATTAGCATAGACCCTGCTTGGTGGTTCATCCCACTTAGTAAGTGGGTTATAACCCCAGTTATAAGTGGATTAACCCTACTTATCCCATTTATAACTGGGGGTATAACCCACTTACTAAGTGGGATGAACCACCAAGTGGGTAGTTCGTCAACGATCAAATCGATGCTAGTTCTCGTCGAGCTTCTGTGCACAGAGAAAGCCCACCATCACACCGAAGCAGGCAGAGAAGGTCCTAAGGAGATCGGAGCTATTCGTCCTGGAGGGTTCTGGGATTTCAGAAACCAACCATAAGTATAACTAAGACTATAGCTTGCAGCTTGGTTTTTCTATAAGTTATTCTGTAATGGTTGTTCTCTATTGGTATATAATATGAATATATAATATAATATATATATATATACAGTATACTTATGGGAAAGCATAGAAATCCAGGGATCTGGGTCGGCCATTTGGGGATCGACAGGCTTTTTGTGGTACCTTGAGGCCCTCATGAACGGAAAAATAACCGATCAAAGCAGCATACACAAAAGACTAAGTTGTATAATGTAAAAGTAAAAAAACACATTGGTTGAACAATTTTTCGACTGGCAAATATATATATATATATATATATATATATATTCCGCTTAGTTAATAATAAAATAAATGATTAACATAAAACAAATGGTCTCCTGGGTCAAACAAAAATAACCCATTCAACACCCATAACCCCATCTTCAAACACTTTCTCCCAAGCAAACGTCAGAACATCTGCACCAGGGGTCATGAGGTACAAGTAGTTCCACGGGGATGTCTTCATCATCCACAGATAGCCTCGGAAACCGACCCAAGGGAGCGGCTTTGTGACCCACGACTTTGGCTTCAGATTTGCACCAACATCTGTTCTTTTCCGCACAAGACCACAACACAACGAATGGACCACATGCATGTTTCCAAAAAATAGAGGCACCCCAAAACTCGCGGTTTCCCCATTGGTTTTAAGACTGATGATTGAGTTTAGATGGTCCCCAGTCCCCATCTGCAGCCACAGCAACTTTGCAACAAGCCAGTGCCTCCACAGCACATCTGGCACGACATGGCGAAGTTGAAGATCAGCTGACAAATGACGATGCCGAAGATGATCTGACAATCCGCTTTTCTTGACAGTGGCAGTTTCGTTTGATGGTATAATTGGTGTGTTGAAAGGGTGTACATTAATTAAACCCATCATTTTTTCTGGTGATGCGGTCCATAGTTATTGGTTTAGAGTAGATATAGAATCAGTAGAGGCTGGCTCAAACCTCCAGGTGATCTTCAAATCAAAAGAGCAAACTTAGTTTCTTTCCCCACCCATCTTCCAGGCAATAATAGACATGCCTTGGATTCAGGTTCACACTCAGGGGAGCTGTATATGATGGCAATATGTGGCATATGTATTCTCGTAAACGAGGCAAAATTGGACAAGCATTAAGCATGCCAGCTGCAAAAAAACTATCCATTGCACATCTAAAGATACTCTGCAAGGCCTCGTTGTATCTCCATCTCATCAGCAAACGATCAGGAAATTCACCGATCCACTTGGTCCACCCAGAATTGGAATCGGAATCCCCATGATCTTCGAATGGTGCTGACAACTATCCCCTTCTCGGATTCCAATAAAATTCTATTATGAAAAAATATCCTAACATAGGGATAAAACGGATACAGTAATGATATTGGATCCTAACAATGACTTTCCAATGAAAAAACCCTCCATTGATGGTGGATCGTACCCAATATTTTCCCATTGTTCATCCCATGAAATTCCCAACCCTTAAATCCCATTAAAAATTACAATCCCTTGTTAAATCATGTTGTGAAAAATAAATCATTCTACTATAGCTATGGATCAACTATATATAAATAAAATCCCATATATAATCCCATTAGCATCATATATAATCTATAGATATAAGATATAACTATTTTTACCAGGATTCTCCATTTTTTCCTGGCGGCGTCCGGCTCGCGTTTTTCCCATGACAAGCAACGTAGAGGATCCAGGTGTTCTGGCGAAAGAACCCCAAAGTGGCCTGGATCTCTGACAAAGCGGAGTATAACCAAACTATATTTATATATTGCATATAAAATAATATATATATGTATATACATAATATAGAGATATCAATTTCATGAGCTATTATGATATGCCATGACCAATCGAAGAAGCCGCTGGAACCGGGGAGGCAGTCCTAAGTGGGACCTCTGCTCGAATCGCCCGAGCGAATTCACCTACTACTAACAACAACAACAACAACAGCAACAACAACAACAACAGCAACAACAACAACAACGACAACAACACGACAACAACCATGACAACAACAACAACAACAACAACGAAAACAACAACGACGACGACAACAACAAAAAACAACAACAAAAAACAACAACAAAAAACAACAACAAAAAACAACAAAAAACAACAAAAAACAACAAACAACAAAAAACAACAACAACAAACAACAACAACAAACAACAACAACAACAACAACAAAACAGCAACAACAACAACAACAACAACAAACATGGGAGACCTCACACGGCCAAAACATGCCCAAACATCATATATCTTTATATTTCTCCAACATCTCCACATATTTTTGAGAGTCAGTACTCAACTGCCAATCTAATGACCATTTGAACCACGCCCCAACCAGCACTGAGATGTGGAACAGAATGGTCAAACCATCTGCCCCTAAGAATCCCTAAGATTCAAGCATCATCAATGGTGAACTTTGGCTATCAAGTCGATAGACAACTACACATATATTTGAACATAACACTCTCAATCTCTCAAGACATGCCATAGCGGCTGCAGAAGAATTTGGTATCCTATCATCCAGTGCTATTAAAACATCATTACTCTCCGCATATATATACATATATATATATGTAATATATATATACACATGTACATATATATATATATATGTACATAGTACATATATATATATAAATATAC
>Ga0126342_10014479_pt1 | contig 13925 bp, 9 predicted proteins | sample Cyp1metagenome_FD_92528 | JGI IMG/M metagenome (GOLD analysis project Ga0126342, IMG submission 92528) | Coral microbial communities from Lord Howe Island, Old Settlement Bay, Australia - Cyphastrea 1 metagenome | ecosystem: Host-associated > Invertebrates > Cnidaria > Coral ...
ACGCAGGTGGGAGAAATGTCCAAAACTGAGTCCTCGTCAATCTGAGTCACTTGAATACTTGCCACAAAGTCACCAGTATCAGATGGTGTGACCTGAGCTAAGGGCACTTCCTGAAGATCGGCCTGTGGATTTTGCCAGCCAACCGTATTTTGGGTGTCCGGAGCAGTTGCATCACCTCTTTCGGCATCACGTACACCTGCATCATGTTGGATTTCGATCTGCATGTCGCCGCCGTGGTAGTTGGTGTTGCAACTTGCACTATCCCGAACGGGGAAACCAGGATTGCCATTGTAATTCGAGCCATGAACGATGTCCTCCTGTTCAACCCGAATATCCAGACAGTTCTTCCATAACCGGACCTTCCCTTCTTGAACTCTTTTTTGGCACACAAAAACTCCCTGGTTGTTTCCGAATGCAGAGCCATAGGCAGTAATGTCGCAAGCAGCTGCAGTTGGAGCACCGCGCAGCCATGGCGTCGAAGCGCGCTCCGAGTATTCGGAAGTACGACACCCTGAGTCCGAACGAGGAAACAACACGAACGGGTCAGAATACCCACCCTCACCAGAAGGACACAAAGCACGGGGTTCGGAGGAGGTACGGGTAACGTCCTGAACAGCACACGGGGCCTCGTCACAATGAATGTCATTGGGAAGAGTACCAACACCATGGGAGGCCTGACATGACACGCAAGCACCACCAAAAGGGACACCTGAACAGGTTGTTTGTGGACACTGCACATCTATGCAGTCACCTGAACTTGAAACAAGGGGCCATTGGGGTGCGCTCAAGGGGTCAACAGCTTGATCAGCACGCCCGACCTGTGGCTCCTGACAAGAACCCAAATTGGTCTCAGCTCGGACACCTGAAAGGGACTCACACGGAGGGTTTGAGCGCCTTTGACCAGACTCAGAACCAGATCTGGCCTGAAAAACTGGCCTACCACGTTTTGGGGCAGATGTGGAGTGTTCAGCTGGGCTGCGGCTCCGCCCTTTATCTCCACTTTTGTCACGGTCGTCTCGATCTTCCTCCTTAGGCATCTTTTTATGAGGTTCGTCATGTCCAGAAGAACCTCGCAAGACCTTCAAAAAGACACTGGCAACCCTGTCACCAATTTCGACATCAAGAGCCAAGGACCAGTGAGTGCCATAACTCAACAGTGAAAGCTTTGAGTCACGACTGAACGTGGACAGCACAGTGCCGAAATCAGTAACATTTCCAAAAAACATCGGATCCTCTTCGCCGTTAAGCACAACAAAATTCAAAGTGTCCAAAGCCGCGGGGAACTGGCCCTGAACGGAATTCAACAAACGGATCAATTGAGTAGGAATCTTGTTGAGACCTGGCGGGGGACTGAACGCCAGCGCAAGTTTGGGGCCAGCAGGGGCCTTTGACGAGCTGGCAGTTCCCGTTGGTTCATCCCATTTAGATTTTCTGATCCTTTTGGGTTTCACACCTTGTGTCCGACCTTTTGATTCGGATTTCCTCTTTCGATCGGGTGTCGTGGGCCTGACATGCCGAAATTGTGTGGGGACTTGCGGGTCATCACCAACCTGACTACGCGTCGACATAGGCACAGCACCCAAATCAACATGGAACGCAACAGAATTGGTATGCACAATATTGGAAAAGGAAGCTTCCAGCACCACCTCGGTACTGTTCAAAAAGTCAACCAAGGGGTCTTGCAACCACAGGCGCAGTCTTTTACCTGGCAGGTACAGCGCGCCATAGTGGAAGGGATCTCTTGAATCCTTTGCCAACGTTTTCACGAAAGGCCAAATAGCCTCGAGAAGTTCGGCACCTGTTGATTTTTCCCTCAGTTCTGCCATCTTTGTAACCACATATTCACCTCTAAAAGTGACATACACCGTCAGCTTTTCGGGTCTCTGGACTGACAATTTCTCAACCTCCGGGTCGCACAGGGGAACACTGAAAGAGGCGGGGCCAAAAACACCTGCAAGTGAACTTGGGAGCAGGGGACAAATGGGCCGTGGAAGAGCCAAAGAGACCTCCAAGAGGGATTCGACATCCACATGCTTGTCCACCTGAACAGGGGTCGGGGGCCAGTCGCCAGCAGGCAGCGCACCAATGGACAACTCCAACTCCCTGAGATCAGTAGCACCAGCATGCAAGGACTCCACAGGGTGAGCACGGGGATCAAGACTCGCAGCGCGGAAAAGACACCTGGTGGGTGCATCCGGGAAGAGGTGCTGCCTAATAACCTCAAACACCACCGGGAGTTCCTGAGCAGAAAACTCACCAATGAATTTCAAGAATTCACGTACCTGTGGCTCCGACAGAATGTGAGTCCTGAACCGTGAGTCAAGGTGATTCCTGAGGACCTGCTGCCTGGCACGAATACACCCTAGACCGCAGACACCACTGAGAAGCCGCAGCGCTCGGCTATACTCCGTCAAAAAACAGAGCCCAGGTCTTTCGTCGGTCAGCCTTTCGATCCACACACCGTCCATGGCAAAGGGCCAAACCACGGAACGGTGGGGAGGCGAGACAGCAGAGGAAGGGCACAAAACAACCAAGGGGACAGAAACAACCGAAAACACAACAGCCAAGGACCTGAATGAAAGGGAGACAGGACCAAAAACGAAGAACACCGGGGTTCAGGACAGACCTACGCACTCCTCAAGCAATCAGTCGAAACAGCCCCACCACTGGAAGGTTGCTTGAGCCAAGGGCTAGTGCTGCAAGAAACTTAAGACCCATCTTAACAAATAAGGGAATCTGCTGTTCTCCCTGGCGGGTGTACATCTTTGCACATTCATATAGTTTTTCCGAGACATGAATCAAGAGAGTGCTTGCGGCGCTATGCTTAGGTAGTCAAAACAAAGATCACGTGAATTTGCACCAACTGCAGGGAATGGGCTGCTTCTCGATTCCAAAACATTGTCACAGTACCAGGTGAAAACCAAGTTTGGGAAACCCGCTGTTCTTTGGGTAGCACCGAGGGTTTCGAATGCAAGCCATGCTGACAGTGCCCCATGATTTAGCTGTCGAGTCCCGAACCAACTGCGGTTTGTCTTTAACTCCAAAAGAAATTCATATCACTAAAATGTCCAATTTGGAGACCATACAACCAAAGCGTATGGCCCCTATGGCTATCAAAGCCTTTTGATACCCTCCTTCCCCGGCAGCTGGCTGCAAATTTCTGCCGGCAACACCCATCACTACTGCCAGCCTGCAGGCACGCCAGAAGTCATCCCAGGGCACTTCTCATGGAAGTTCCAAGAAAGAGGCTGGATACATTGACACAATGTCATACGTACGTAAGGTACAGCCATTATGATAATTCTATGATGAATATTTGCATACTGAGCTTCAACTATTGAATCTGATATCACTGGTATCATGACTCATCATGTACAGTGGATGTTCAGCTCACCGCATGCCTCAGGCTGAAGCACCACCCAGCGCCTTGTTGTACTTCTGCCAGGAGGACATCTTCGCTTGCATCCGGAAGGAGTTTTGCCTGGCAACTGGGGACACTCGCAATGCTTGCTTGCTGTGACGATGACCCTCAGCAAAGGTATAGAAACTGTGCCATCATCTCACAGATCCACCCTGGATTGCTTGTTCCGAAACAGTATGGGGCCAGTTTGGGGGTTCGACATACTTCAGCAACAAGCAACGCAAATGTCCAGCCTGAGCACCACTGGCACCATATGTAATAAGGACGTCGAGCCCAAGATGATGAGGATGAAACTGCAGCGAAAGAACGAGACCACAGCCAACCCGGAGCAAGAAACCATGCCATCACCTGTTCCTTGCTTTCTGTGTCAGGAAGTGTAAAAGTCAACCTACAACAGAGTCTCAACTCTGTTTAGGAGTTAAAAGGGCTCATAGTTCAGAGTCCGCGCTCAGAAAGTTGAAGAAGTATGACTCAGTATGACTCTGACGTGGCAGAGTTGCCCAACTGGCAACACGTGCCAAAGCCATTACTGGAGTCCATGACTCGTACGCTAGTCAAGCACCTAATTCTGTTTGTGACGGTGTAGCTGTTGGGGAAAAATGAATCAACAAGACGGCAACCCACTACTATACAATAGTCTACTAAAGTCTACTAATACTCTGAGTCACCATGGATGATTGAAGTCCATACCAACAGAAGGTGCTTGAACTCCAACAGAAGGCGCTATCAAGTTGTTGCGGCATTTTGGTGGGTTTTGCATACTTCCCGCTGCCACGGCTCCTGATGACATAGGTGGAGGTGGCCTGCTTGGACCAGTCCTGACGTGCATGGACTCAGAACAGGATCGAGGTGTGGAAACTAGTCACATCAAGTCACTAGGGTGATTAGGACATAACGGAAATTTGGAATAATTACCATATCCGGACATATTGTGATCGTCTCGGAATATGTGCCAAATTAGGACATATTGGGATCATATTCGTATTATATATCTATTTGGCATATGAGGAGACTAATATGTCCTGTTGATTTTGAGCCTGCCGATATGCCACTGGCCACAGAAACACCAGCCCCGCCCCGGTCCACCACAGCGAGGCCGCTCTGAGACACGCAGCTGGCAGAGGTGTAAAGCGCTTGTGGCAGGGAAAATGCACCTGGGGAAGGCGAAACAGGGCGATTCACATCGCGGGACAACTGGTGAAACAACTGATGGCTAAGTGGCTAAAAAAGAAAATGTGGCTAAGTTGAAAATCATTGAAATCCCCCAACTTTCGGGGTGTTTTCAACCTTTGGTCCGGCCCCAGTCATTGACCCAGCCCAATATCCATGGCACCGTTGGGCTCCAGAAGCCACATAAACATGGCTCCAATGAGGATGACCGTCACCTGCCGAGAAGAGGTCAAGACATGTCAAGACATAGGATAGACATAGGATAGACATAGGTGACAAAGGGCTGCCTGCGTTGCGTTCACTACATGAAGTGTGCAAAATTGCCAGCAATCCTTCAACTAAAGCCGACCAGTGGCCCTAACCCTGGGTGCATGGAAGCCACTTTCCAGTAGCCCCACAAAGTGCAAGCTAGTTGCAGGATGAAAACAACATGTCGCAACAACTGGTTATAGATGGATTCCCACTTTTATCTTTATCCCCTTTCCAACCAAAAATTGATACCACACGTAACAAAAGGTGCCCCTCACCACTCCCGGACTGCTTCATTGACATCTCCCTTGGGATCGCACGATGTAGCCAGCGTAGCACCTCCGCAATGCAACACCATAAGCCAAGCCAAGTACCCCAAATTACGCACTCTCAAGTTCCATGACAAGCCTCTAAGATTCTCTAAGTTCCATGGTAACTTATGTGAACTTATTATGATCCACCGGCTTGCCCACTGATGCTGGGGGGCCGACCAGTAATAGAGCTCCTCAATGAAAAATAGCAAGGAAAACTTTTTCTTTTTCTCTTGGACCTTATTGCGAAATGTGCTGTCAATGCCCTTGTTTATGACAACAGTGCCCCGGCCTGTTGCAAATTGGAACCGGTCCGGAATTGTTTGGGGATTTGTTTCTTTCATTTTTTTTTCCCATGTTGGGATTTCTTTTCGATTTCCCGTCCTGCAGCATTTTGGAGCTGGAAGCTGCCATTTCAACGGTATTTGCAACATTTTGGAGCTCGAACCTCTCGTTTTCCAGGGTGTTTGCAACATTTTGGCGCTCGAACGGTTCATGTTGCATGGTATTATGTAACTAGGGTTCCTTTAGAATTAGTTTAGGGTGTATTTCGGATTGGTTTAAGACTCTTGAAGGGTTGGTTTGGGTTTTTGTTCACGGTTGGTTTAGGTTTATTTATGGTTGGTTAGTTTAGGGTTTACTTGGTTGGTTTGGGGTTATTTGGGGGTGGTTTAGGGTTTATTTGTATAGTGTTTCTTAGGCATTTAGGCCAAAGTTGAGAAGCACAAAAAGCAGGAAAAAGCAGAAAGCACGGAAACAGGGAAACAGACACTCAAAAATCATTCCGAAACGGTCCGAAACGGAAAAAACAAAACAAATTAGCCCTCCAATTCAAACTGACTGACAGTTCTTCCCATGTGCTTTCATTTGCTTATTCTTGTCATCTTCTTCTTCAATTTCCTCTTTTTCGTTCTCCGTCGTTCTCCTTTTCTTCCCCTTCTACCTCTACCTATGCCTCTAACTCTAACTCTTCTCCTTCTCCTTCTCCTCCTCCTCCTCCTTCTTCTTCTTCTTCTTCTTCTTCTTCTTGTTTGATCTTGTTCCCACATACAACAAACTCATTGAGGGTAAGAGGCATCATGGTAGCTGGTGCCAAAACTAGGAAGGCAGCGAGCATCCCAGTTGCAGACTGTTCTTCGTACTCTTGGAGTGATCGAACAATAAATGTAGAGCTACGATTGGTGCATCAGACTTGGCCTCCCAACTGTAAACCAGTCGATGCCCATGTATGCCTCGCAACTACGAAGGTCCAATATGTCAGATCCAGAGAGAGCACGCAGCAGTGGCCTGCCTGACGAATGTCCGACAAAACCTCAAGGGCGTGGGGTTGAAAGTTCAACCCTGCTACACCTGCCATGACAGTATGTAGTGAGGGTACAAATAGCAAATCCAAAAGTATCACCGTGCGTCGTCCTGGAAAACATTCGGATTGGGAACTTCTACGGGACCTCGCTGTAGTTGTCTTGCAAAGAATGACTGGTAAATATTGCCCTTCCAATTCCAATGCAAGAAAAAACAAACGGGCAATATGTCATGGGTCAACACTTCGAACACCCTGAGAACATGCTCCAGATTGAAGAAGAATTTGCATTGTTTCCAACGTGATGCTGCACGCACTTGAATATGACCCAGATTGGGGGTTGGTCTCTTGTGTCTGCAGCATGTGATGTCCTATTTCTTTGTACCGGCACTATGGGGCAAACAGGGATTTTTCTAAATTATCCAGGGCTGTAGTACAGTATTCAGCTTTTCCAAAACAGCATGCCAAGGAAATTCCATACACTTCCCAGCCACTCCAGTGGACCGCGTTTGCAAATATCTTCTGCATATTTCAGCATAAAACAATCAAGGACGCAGATCCTTCAAACCTCGTGGGCGTGCATCTACATATTGTGCCATTCACATTCTAAGTTCCAAAAAATGCACATATCTCAAATGCTTCTTGGGCTAGGACTGCTTGCCGTCCAACCCATGTGGATTGTTGAGCATCCGTGCCGTTCGGATATTTCCAGCCACTGTCCTTTGGTGCAGGAGTTCTGGCGTTTCCAAAGAATTGTGATTGGAATGAGGTCCTCTATAGATATCATGTGCCACCAGCCGAGTTATCAGAGATGTTGAACTGTGAACACTGAATCATACATGTTATCACAATTTATCACATAGTTGTCACATGACAGTGCTTTTGCTAGAGAGATCCAACCTGGCATCCTTATATCTGGCGCCAATCTTGTTTCCTCTGCATTTCTTTGCGGACACTGTGTCCGCACCCTGACCCTGCCATTTACACCCAAGCGGCGGTGTGAGATTGTCCAGCGTGTTGGCTCGAGCCTTATGAGGTCATGGTTTCAGGATGCGAATAGCATCACTGGGTTTGCATTTTGAACTTCCTTGGTGAAAGTCCCAAGGAAATTTGGCCGTTCAAGGCTGCTCACGATAAACTTTCAGCCAAGCAAACATGCTCTTCATTGCTGTTACATGTCCGCCTTAGAACACTTTTCTTTGCTGAAAAGAGTGGTGAGATGTGGTGAGCAAGTGTCAACAGTGTCAACCAACAGAGTAGCAAAGCAGCATCGAAATTCATTTCCTCAGGGCAGATGATTAGGCAAGCGTCAGCTCTGAAAAAATTCTGAATCTGTGGGCATGTAAAAAGAGCCAAAAGAATCCTTGCAGTGCTGAATTAAATCTATTGTAAGTTCTCTTCTCATGTCTCTAAATGAATTATGTATATTTCTTTTTGAGCCACATTGGTCCCAAACCCCAAAGCAACTGGACTGAGTGCCCAGCTCGTCCTGACCAGGCTGGTACACTGATTTGAAGAGCAAGAGTCAGCAGGCGTCCATCTTAAGACTAGAGTGACTATCCAAATGGCTGTCAGACTTCGGGGACTTGCCACCGGCAGCCTGAGACGGTCGACTCATCACCAAAAGACCTTGTGGCCAGAATGATAGAGAGAGGCGCGACGGTGCAATGCATAACCAAAAGATACCAAAGGTAAAAAGCCAAAAAGCCATCCAGCATATTCTGAAAATGATGATACATACAACTGATATAGCTAGTTTTTACCTTCCACGACACGCTCCATGCCCAGCACAAATGCTAGGTGGCACAAATTGGGGAAGAATTGGGGATCCCAGCGGCGATGGTACCGAGAGTTTCGAAGCACTGGTATGATCGACTCCAGCAGTGCCAGCAGTGCTTTGACCTGGGAACATGACACATCTGAGACGTCTCAAATGCCTATGTTGCGGAGTTGGAAGACTTGGGTAATCACTGGGGATTGATAGGCAATTGCTTGGACTTCAGGCTCCCAATTGTTGTCTTCAGAGTTTATCTATTCTGCTCGGCTGCCGTACATTGAGAGCCCAAGAATGTGAGAGCGGAATGAATTCACAAGATATTGCATTCAACCATCATCGAGCCTGCTGCTCCGCAGCAGCGTTTCTACTTTTTAAAGGCAGAGCATGGGTGCCAGAGCTTACCAGGCAACTACCCGTCCACGCTGCGTACCAAGTCGCTGCCAGCCGAGGAGAGGGATCTCTTCAGCACCGGCAGCACGGACTGGCGAAGTGTCACCAAGCAAATCCAAGCAGAACAGTGAGGTGACCAACAAATGGTCGCATTTTCGTTGAGGGCAAGCTGGGATATGACATCCCCACTGAGGTTGGACAAACACATCTGAGATACACGTAAGACATACATAGACCTACTAGATGCGACCATCCGCAACTTCCTGGAGCGTAGGCCACACACAGGATAGAAGCCATCTGATCAGATCAAGCAGTACATGGACTAATTTGCTGCTCCACCCAATCTGTTTGGTTCAACTTCGGTAGGAGCTTGGTTGGAAAAGCATCTGCCTGCTGTACTTCGGGAATTCAAAATGTACCAGGGTACACTTTTCAAACCAGCAGCAATGGCACTGATTCAGCTTCATGATCCACGGGCCCTCACAACTTAGTAACCTGATGTGGGGGTGTCATGGCAAAAACAGAACATTTACGGCCATTCCATTCTGAGGTTAAAGGCCACAAATTTCGTCACTGATGCACCTGGCGTTTGCTCTCAAGGCCGTCCTGTAACCAGGGAGGTGACCAGAGTTTGTGGCCGAGGAAAAAAGACTGAAGACTTGCTGAAGACAATGGAACGTGTCATGTACTGATCGGACATCAAGCAAGCGGTCCTGTGACGAATTGGACGTACGACGGCTGTGGGGATGAGACAATTGGGGCCTCAAACGTCGCTGGGGTATACCACACATGGATGCCAAGAATTGAATTTGTCAAACGTCTGAAAGTTGACACCTACTCGTACAAATCAATAATATATGCGTCGTTTAGCTGCTTTGGCCCTGGTAGGATGTTGTACGGATGTTGTACCCATCACAAAGCGCAGTTCCATTTGGGTTGTTCCAATGTGTAAACCCGGATCTGTGACTGTTGGGCGCTAGGCGAAGGTGGTATCTCCTGCTTGCCGTCCTGCCCAAGAATCCACGGAGGTTCAACAGTCCCCAATTGGTGTTTTCTTATGTTTTCTTAAATTCCTGAAAAATGAAAAACGGTGAGGTGGTCTCTGCGACTGCCTGTTCACATCAAACCTCTCTGGAAAGATCCGAAATCCCAAACCAAGCCGAGGGGGAAAACCCTCACGCTGCAGAAGAACCAGCCATGGCCATGTCCAACTGTCCAAATTGACTGTGTCTCCCAAAATGTTTTGCCTTCACTAGAAAGTAGTGGGGTTCCGTAGGTTTGGCTCAGGAGTTGTCCATCGACATAAACAAAATAACCGCTGTAGCCAGCCATGCCACGCCTTCCCATATTCAGTGAGAGACCTACTGCTGCCATAAAGCTCGGCACGCTCCTGCAGCACATGGCGGTGTGCAAAAGTGGGGGGATTCAGATGGATTCAGCACATCAACGGCGCACACAACTCACAAATTTAATCGATGTTCAGAGGTGACATCCAAAATCATCTAAAAAAAAATATCCCGGCGAGAGACCCAAAACAGTGTGGGGGGAGTGGAAGGATAATGTATTACAATGTTGATGTTGATGTTGATGATGATGATGATGATGATGATGTTGATGTTGATGCTGGTGATGATGTTGAAGATGATGTTGAAGATGATGAGGGGCAGGAGGAGGACGCGGTGCAGGAGGATGATGTTGAGGATGATGAGGCGGAGGGTGATGATGCTGAGGATGTTGATAGTGAGGATGATGATGTTGAGGAGAATGAGGATGAGGGTGATAATGCGGAAGATGACGTGGAGGATGATAAGGTGGAGGATGATCATGTTGAGAAAGAGAATGATAATGATGATAATGATGATGAAAATAATGATGATGTTGTTGATGATGATGATGATGATGATGAAAAGTATGAGGATAAGGATGATGATGATGATGGTGATGATGATGATGATGATGATGATGATGATGATGATGATGATGATGTTGAGGAGGATGAGGATGAGGATGATGAGTATGATGATGCTGAGGAGGATGAGGATGGGGATGAGGATGAGGATGAGGATGTTGAGGAGGATGAGGATGAGGATGGAAATGGAAGTGGAGGAGGACAAGGTGCAGGATGATGATGTTGGGATGGAGGAAGAACACGATGATGAGGATGATGATGTTGAGGAGGATGATGAAAAGGATGATCGCGTTGCGGAAACCAACGATAGTGTTGCGGAAGATGAGGTGGAGGAGGACGATGTTGCGGAAGATGAGGTGGAGGATGGTGAAGTTGAGTATGATGGTGTGGAGGGGAAGGAAGATGATGGTGATGATGATGTTGAGGAGGAGGAAGATGATGATGTGGGGGATGATGATGCTGAGGAGGAGGACCGATCCCAGGACCTAGGACCACACTTTGTGCGAGCCTTCGCAGTCGAAATGCACGTCAACATTTCAGAAGAGCCACTTTATACTGAAATTTACAGTAAAAATGCCGCGGCCCAGATTGAGCCCAGAACAAAGTTCAAAGGACCACACTTTGCGCGAGCCTGCGCAATCGAAATGCACTTCAACATGTCACAAGAGCCACTTTATACAGAAATTTTCAGGAAAAATGCCACGCCCCAGAATGAGCCCAGAACGTGGACACACATTTTGTGCGAGCCTGCGCAGTCGAAAAGCATGTCAAGACTTTACAGGAAAAATGCTGCGGCCCAGAATCAGCCCAGAATGCAGACACACACTTTGTGCAAGCCGGTGCGGTCGAAATGCACTGCGACATGTCACAAGAGCCACTTTATACGGAAATTTACAGGAAAAATGCCGCAGACCAGAGTGAGCACCCTGATCAAGCCCCGGCCTTTACAGCTACCGTAAGAACCCCTCAGTGTGGACTGGACACACTGTTTGGGGAACTTTGTACATGTAGCTGGTGCTTGGTCAGACATGAGACAAACAATTTCTGCCGCATGTACTTCGGATCATGAAAAGGGCATTTCATCCTATGCTGCAAGCTGCAAATGCGTTTGCTTGTTCAGCGCCATGTTCCAAAAAACTTTGTGCAGGTATATCCTATTCTGTGAGTTGGTTCATGCGTGAGACAATTGCTCGAAAGACACTGTGAGCCGAAACAACATATCGCGTAGATGGCTCTGGCAACAGGAGAAGACAAGACGTGACGTGACAAGACAAGACAAGAAGTAGAATGCAGAGAGAGAGAGAGAGAGACGCTTTGTGCGAGCCTGTGCAGTCGAAGCGCATGTCAAGATTTCACAAGAGCCACTTTTTGCGGAAATTTAAAGCAGAAATGCTGCGCCCCAAAATAAGCCCAAAACGCGAACACCCATTTTGTGCGACATTGTGCGAGCCTGCGCATGTCAAGATTTCACAAGAGCCACTTTATGCAGAAATTTACAGGAAAAATGCCGCGCCCCAGAACCACGGCGCAGACTTTGGGCGAGCCTGCGCAGTCGAAACGCATGTCAAGATTTCACAAGAGCCACTTTATGCGGAAATTTACAGCAAAAATGCCGCGGCCCAGAGTGAGCACCCTGGTCAAGCACCGGCCTTTACTCCTACCGTAAGAAACCCTCAGTGTGGACACACTGTTTGGGGAAACTTAGGGTTTTACACACTAAGCTGTCAGCAACAAAACACATGACCTGGTGATGTTCCCCGAAGCTGTGGCATCTTCCATTCCCATCTCGGCCCGTCTCGGCTCTCCCCACCTTGCTTTGCAACAGCAAGGCCTCCTGCGCCTCGATCAACCGATCCTGAAGGGTCGATAAGGCAAGCCGCAGAGCCAACTAGTCCATTTTGAGGTGTCAATATACCTTTCTTGAAAGAGGCTGTATCCAATTGCATTAACCCATATTAACCCCATCTATGTATATCTTCATTATCTTCTTGATGGCTCCTTCTGAGCAGTCGTACTTCAGAAGATTCAGTAGATCCTACGGTTGTTTGGGCTGGAAATTATGCGCATTGATATCTGAAGCGCTTCCACAGCAGAGAAAATCCACCTGTCCTTGAGCTTCTCTCGGATGCTGGGCAAGTTCCACACCTTCCGATTCAGCGAAACCCGCTCGGACCTCCAGGCTGAGCCGCTTGCCATGAAACTGCTCCAAAATGGCAAGCATCTCACAAAATGTATCAAAATGTAATAGTTACATGTTACATATAGTCATATAGTTACCTATCAAAAAGCCTGCACAAAATTGCACAGGACCCTCAGGACCTTCTCAGTGAGTCCAAAGCGCCACAAGTGGCACCGTCCAGGTCCCCACACTTCGACCGATTCGGAAGCTCAGGGCTGGCAGATGAAGACCTTGTGTGCTCGGCGAGACCCCTTGTCACGCAAGGATTATAGTTGGAGACAATCCTGACCATACTATTATGAATCTATTATGCCGGAAGCAATAAGGAGGCAAAGTCTTACCAATAATTCTTGCCAATGAGTCTTGTCAATATCACCAGGAACATCTCAAACAATCACCAAGGGCCAAAGACTTGAGTGCTAGTCCCTTGGCATGACAGGGATGAAAAATATCCAAAAGTGACACGTTCTAGATGGTTGATCCACACCAAAAACTAAAATGGGGCTCCGACGAATCTTCATCACCACCTTTCCAGCCATGCGTTGATTCCACAACCCATGTTGTTGATGAGTATTACGGGAAAAAACCATACAAAACCTCACTATTGTAGATTTAACTACAGCAAGCCGGAATGAAATGGCTTTGTCTGAAAATAGGGTACCCCAAAACCCAAGGCTTTATCATGTTCAGCATAAGAATCGTCCTTTGGGGTATACCCAATTTTCAGGCACACCTGAATGAGTCAAGTCCCACATAAGCCAAACATCTATTTTCCAGTTGAAGGTTTAAGGAATTTCAGGCACTCATGCCTTTGGATGAAGTGCTCCGGCTGCCAGAGATCGCACTTGAAATATGCAATTCCCTAGCTGACCCCTCTGGCATCCCATGGCCTTCCATGGCTGACAAGGGCTACCAGGGCCAGGGTCAATTCATGAATCAAAGTAAGCTGGATGGATCCCTCTCTCAGAATGTTGCTGAGAATATGAGATGCCAAGTGCAGTGGGTCTACTCATCAAACTCTATGCATCTTCTTGAGCTGGGCACGATGACCAGGGGTTCTGCCTGTGTTGCACTTTAATATTATATAATATAATATAATATTATATTATATTATATTATATTATTATTATTATTATTATATTATATTATATTATATTATATTATATTATATTATTATATCATACATATATATGCAGAATTCGAAAGATAAATGAACATA
>Ga0126342_10014480_pt1 | contig 13924 bp, 9 predicted proteins | sample Cyp1metagenome_FD_92528 | JGI IMG/M metagenome (GOLD analysis project Ga0126342, IMG submission 92528) | Coral microbial communities from Lord Howe Island, Old Settlement Bay, Australia - Cyphastrea 1 metagenome | ecosystem: Host-associated > Invertebrates > Cnidaria > Coral ...
ATATATCATGATATATATATATATACATATCATCTAAATCCGATGTTTGTGGTTCAAAACCAACTTAGCAATCATAAACCTCTATGAACATATCTTGCTTAAATCTCCATGGTTACCCTCTGGTAAACTAACATTTTGCTATGGAAAATCACCATGTTTAATGGGAAAATCCACTATAAATGGCCATTTTCAATAGCTACCTTAAATCTCCATGGTTGGTGAAAAAAAAAACGCCAACACGACGGACAGCAAAACCGGAGGACAAGCGAGGCCAGGGTGCTATGCTTCTGGCCTTAGCCGAAGCTCAATTGGCCAAGGCCTTGGCCGGTGAGGCTTTAAGCAACTTGGAACTTGTTACCCTCTGGTAAATAAACATAGACCCTGAAAATCACCAATGTTTAATGGAAACTAGTCTTCCAACCCCTATCTGCCAGGGTCTATGTTAATTTGCCAGGGTGTATGTCTTATGTGGCAGTGTGTCAAAACCAATAGTACCCCTGTAGTTCACATCAAAAATAGCTGGGATTTATGGATGTTCATCCCCCATCATCCCCCTAAAAATGGTATTAATAGGTATTGATCCATGCCCATGTCACGGTGGGTCACCTGGCTATGGATTTTTTTTACAGCATTGATTGCTGGAGGTCTATGCTTCAATAGGGTATATGAACTGATAATGCATTTTGACTACTCATCAAAAATATCAATGGGTTGGTTTAAGGGAAAATCGAAACCGAAAACAATGTTTTTCCCCACCAAATCAATGAGGTTTTCCTGTAGATTTTCCCTTTTCCCCAATCCAATGAAAATAGGGTAGGGACTACATAGACCACCAAAAAAAATTGGCTATTTGCTGGCGAAGCCAACGGGCAACATCTGCCAGACCAAAGGTAGGGATGCAGGGGATGCACGACCAGAAAAAATCTGGTCGTGCAGCCACCCTGTGGCCAATCAAAAATCATTGACATGAGGTTGAAGTAAGTGTCATAAGGCCTATGGTATACCACTTAGGTTGGGAGTTTAACCAGTTATAACCAGTTGCTACATGTCAGTCAGGGATGCCCAGACTGCTGCGCTGGTCAAGTTTGCCTGGATGGATTGTTGTCATAGGGGTGAAGTTGGGGTGATTTCAATGGGTATGGTATTAGCTGTAATTCTAACTGGTTGGTGGTTTGAAACATGACTTTCATGACTTTCCATATATTGGGAAGTTCATCATCCCAACTGACGAACTCCATCATTTTTCAGAGGGGTAGGGTTCAACCACCAACCAGATAACCATGGGCTTTTGACTCCCACAGGTTGGCGAATTCCTATTGGCAAAGAGAAATGGCCGGCTCTGTTTGGAGGATGTGGTTTCATCACTAAAATTAGGATGATGATCCCAATTAACCTATTTTTTTTTCCCTGGTAGAGTGGTTATTATAGGGGATTATGCTACAAGGTGGTGCCCCATAGTTAGCTAAGTTGGTTTATAACTCCAATAACTATGGTTTATGGTAGATAACTTATAACTGGGGGGGGCACAACTTTGTAGGGGATTATGCTACCTGGTTAAATGATGATTATGATAACCCATAGTAGGGAAACCTATTTGGCAACCAGTTTTTATTGAGATGGGATACGGGAATGTTTAATCGCTCAATGTAGGTTAGACACCAACCAGCTATCATTGATAGCCGGTTGGCTCAGTCTCCCCATATCTCCATCTGTTTGTTAGCTATGCCCGAAGATACCCCTTAGTCTCACCATTTGGTAGTTTTGTGTCACTCAGCTGCCTAGCAGCATGAAATTTGATGAAATCCCATTTTTAAGTTGATGTATATTTCCTACAACCCCTATGTGTGTGCTTATATATCCAGTTGAACTGGAACAGCATCCCAAAGTGCCCGTAGATCTTCGACATTTTTGGTGATGGGTTTATAAACACCACATATCCCACAAGAAGTGGCAATTTTTAGAAGTTTTCAAGACATCATACGAACGTTGATCTCAAAGGCCCACAACAATCCACTGGCCATTGATCTGGCAAGTCGGCCTCAAAAATAAGCGATACTCTCCGGTAAACTAACATAGCTATTGAAAATGGCCATTGAAATAGTTGATTTACCCAGCTATAAAATGGTGATTTTCCATAGCTATGTAAACGTTTACCAGAGGGTACTGGGGTGGCAATTAGATGCATTGGGACCCTGTTGGGACCCTGTTGGGACCCTGTCATCCCAAGGCAACATCGAAGAAGCTCTCCCCTTGCTTAGAGCTGCCGGAGACAAGAGGCAGCTGCATCTGCATCCCGCTGGACTCCATCTTACCTACCACAGAATTAAGAATAGTGTGCGTCCTGTATGCCAAATGTTCTGTGTACCCTCTGGTAAACTAACATAGCTATTGGAAATGGCCATTTATAGTGGATTTTACCATTAAAAATGGTGATTTTCCATAGTTATGTTAGTTACCAGAGGGTAATTAGGTTTTCCCATCGAATATTACGGTGTTTCTATGGGATCTATGGGATCTATGTGCAATTGGCTGACGAAATCCGCGCATTTTTTAACCAGAGATCCTTTTTTTTGTGAAGCAGATGAAAGAGAAGACAGCTGTACAAATGTGTTCATGTTTTTATCATATGGAAAAAAACGAGTGTTTTAATATTATCATATTGTTACTGTAACCAGTATTGTTGTTAAACATTATTCAACATTATTCAACATTATTGAACATTATTAAGCATTATTCAACATTCTTAAACATTATTAAACATGCTTGAACGTTATTAAACATTACTAAACATTATTAAACATTATTTTAAAAAAAAATGTTAAACATTATTAACCATAATTGATTACTCATGTTCATATCGTCAGCTTGCTGTGATGATATACTTCTGCTCTTAAAATGCCCGCACAATTCATGGCCCTTGGCAAGACGATCTCAAGCCACATGCATTGCGTATGCGTTTTTCTGCGGGGCAGGGCAGGGATCCGTATGGTAAATGGTAAATGGAAATTGGTGGTTAAAAGGAACTCATACAATGGTTCGGATTATTAACCTTCAACCATTCTGATCAGTATCATTAGATGATTCCCAAGTGCTTACCATAATTAACCATGACCATGTGTAAATGGTTGCCAAATGGTCACTATTAACAACCATTATTAACCATTAGATACCAATAGTTAGTAACCATTAGAGTATAATATAGAAACCCAGGCCCATACCTTGATAATACTGGTGATCTATTTACATTTGTAGAATTATTAATACCATTATCCATTCATACCATTAACCATTCATATTATATTACTAAAACCATTCACCATGGCTAATGTCATTAGTAATCATTAATGTTATATAACCATTAACCATGACCATTACACCATTAACCATTAACCATGATCAATAATTAAATAGATCATTGGTTATTGACCAGGATAAATAATAATTAATGGCATTGACCAGGATTAACCATTAACCATTATTAATAATAACCATCAATAGTTACTAACAATTAATATTCATATTAATGGTAACAATTTATGGTAACCATCGACCATAACTATAGCCATGTTGATAGCATTGACCATTCATCATGGGAACCACTACTAATGGTTAATGTTGAGCCATTAACCATTAACCTAATGTCATTACCAACCATCTAACCATAACAATTGATAGTACGGTAACATCAATATTATTATACCATCAATTAACCATACCATTATTAATACCATAATTTATATATACCATTATTTCTGATAACCATTTAGCAATTATTAATACCATTAGCCATTCATACCATTAACCATTCATATTATATTACTAACCATCTAACCCATTACCAACCATTAACCATTGCTTATATCATACTAATATTGACCATTTGTTATTAGCCATTCTAGTTAACCATAACCATTAGACCATTAACCATGATGCTACTAACCATTTGATAGCTGTTACGGTTTATCAATACTAACCACTATTAATTCTAATAACCATTCGTTTTATAATACTAATATTAACCACTAACCCTAACCATAACCATATCATTGCTATACCATTAAGCATTCATATTAAGATATATTACATTCAATACTAGCCGTTAACCTTTTTTTATAATGACCATTAATGGTTACTAAAAATTAATTAATGGTTAACCATAACTATTAATACCACTGGTAACCATCAACTAACCATACCGTTGTTGATACAGTTGATACCATATACTAACCATATCCTAACCATTGCTATCAATACCATAATACAATTATTGAGAGATATTAGGTTGTTAATATCAATATACCATGGTTAAATGGTGATGGTTAGATGGAATACCATATTTCTTTCAATACCATTTACTATTAATACCATCTAACCATCAGCCTTAATACTAATAATAGTAGCAACCACAATATCAGCCATTATTAACACTAACATATTCTAACCATTAATTAACCATGGCTAATGTCATTAATAACCATATTATTAACCAGTGGTTATTATACTAACCATTGTTGACCATCATTTAAAATCATTAATACAGCCAGTATACTAAATGATGATTAGTATATGGTCATGATTCACCATACCATACCATACCATTATATAACTGGTCATAATAACCACTTGTTAGTATTATAATAACCATTATTGACCATCACTAATTAAATACTAGATTAGTAATGGTATACTAACCATTATATACTAAGCATTATGATTAACTAAAAACATTAACCCCATATATTGGGTGGTTTGGAACATTTTTTATTTTCCACAATATATGGGAGTAATAATCCCAACTGACTAATATTTTTCAAGACGGTCAAAAGCACCAACCAGACCATCATTTAAAATCATTCGCCAGGAAAATCGCCCATAGAAATAGATGATTTTCCCATTAATACCTCCATTTATAAGGGATTTTCCATGGCTATGTTAGTCATAACCAGATGGTTAGTCATAACCATTAATGGTATATTAACCATTAATGGTATATTAACCATTAATGGTATATTACTAACCATTATCCTTAACCATTATGATTAACTAAGCCTTAGTAATGGTATATTAACCATTAACCAGATGGTATAATAATTCATAACTGAATGTTAGTATGGTGATTAACTAAACATTAATTATAATCATGAACTAAAAATCATTAACCATACTAAACATTAATAATAATCCCAACTGACGTTCATATTTTTCAAGATGGTTAAAACCACCAGCCAGACCATTTAAAATCATTCGCCAGGAAAATGGCCCATTTATAGATGATTTTCCCATCAACACCATTATTAAGCATCATATATATGGGATAATCCTTCCCATTGACACTAACCATTATATACTAACCATTATGATTAACTAAGCATTAGTAATGGTATATTAACCATTAGTAATGGTATATTATGCCATATATTAACCACCATTAATGTTTTAACCATCATTAACCATACTAACCATTATGATTAATCATTAACAGATGGTATAATAACCACTAACAGATACCATACTAACAGATGTTATTAGTAGCCATTCTAACCATTAATTATAATCATTAACTAAAAACCATTCACCATACATTCACCATACCGCCAGGCTGGAAGCCTTCGGCAACGTCCTGGCAGCCCAGGCGCAGCTGCGCCGCGCCAGCGCCAAGGACGCGGCGCTCTCGGCGGAGGCGGCCGTGGCGCTGTACAAAGACGCCGGAGATCGGCCCGGGGAAGGACGGTTTCTGGGGGAAAAAAAAGGCCACAAGGCTGGGAAAAAACCTGAAAAAATGGGTGATTTATGGATTTTATGGGAAAAAAACTTGAAAAAATTGGTGATTTATGGGATTTTATGGGAAAAAAACCTGAAAAAATGGGTGATTTATGGGATTTTATGGGTATTTAAGCATGAACAATGATGATTTATTGGGATTTTCTGGTGATTTGAGCATGAAACATGAATAAGAATTGTGAATTAGAGTGATTTAACAGTGAATTTGATGGGGATTTAGTGGTGGTTAAGAGAAAATGCGGCTAAACATCATGAATATGGTGATTTAACCGAACAAAGATGGTGAAACATGGTTAAATTTGGACTTGGCAATGAAGATGTTGGGAAGAAGAATGATCCATTGGGATTTGATGCTGGTTCAATATGAGTTCACAGTGGTTTATCGCTGATTTACTAGGGATTTTAAAAATGCTATGTTAAATTATAACGACCTCACTGCGACCTCACTGGGAATCATGGTTAGTAAGGAAAATCATCCCCAAATGGCCTTAATTCAGGTTAGTGAATTATTATAATTTACCATGAATGATCTACTGCATGCAGTTAATATGAGATACCCTCTGGTAAACGTTTACATAGCTATGGAAAATTACCATCTTTACTGGGTAAATCAACTATTTCAATGGCCATTTTCAATAGCTACGATAAATTACCAGAGGGTAACTGATGATCACAATGGATTTACCAACAGAAGTTAGCTGCGATAAAATGCGGGGAGGTGGGTATGCATGGTCTTAAGGGAGAAAGTTTGGATGGGGATAGGGCCTGATGGTCTCTGTGGTTCCCGTATTTCACGATGATGGGGATCTGGTTGAGGAACCCTCTGGCAACAGTTTGCCATGGAAAATTGCCATCTGTAATAGGTGAATCATCCAACTAAATGCTGCACTGTTTGAATTGCACAACGTTTTTAATGTCAGAGTGTGGCGGATATTTCTGGACCTCATGGATTTGTTTTCATCATTTTCATGTTATGTTTTGTGTTTGTCACGAGGTTATGTTATGTCATTTCATGTTAGATTCCGCTCTCAAACATGGGAGAGAGCGAGGAAACACATCTTGGGGCAGATGGACGATAGTTGACGATAGGGATCAATTGATCATGAAAAAATGGGCTGAATGGGTTCAAAACCACATTTGGTATTTTGGGTAATTATATACATATACGATTATAAATATATACAATGTGGGGCCCCCTAGTTAGTTATAAGCTGGTTTATAAGCCCCAATAACTATAGTTAGTTATAAGTACCATAAACCATAGTTATTGGAGTTATAAACCAACTTAGCTATCTAGGGGGCCCCACTTTGTATATATATATATATACGCATATGTGTGTATATACATCCAATATCATTCATATCCATTGGTTCTAATTATACCCCATGAATATACATCATTATATCATTACAAACCCTGGTAGCATCTCCCACCTTTTCCGCCCAACCATCTCATGAATCCGATGTTTTTTGACGTTTTTATTCCGGCATTTCAACGTACCCGTGGCAATTGAACATCCACCAATTATATATAGGTGATTTTCCCATTAACACCTGCATTGATGCGGAATTTTACATTGCCATCTTTGATTGCCAGAGGGTGTTTCACTTGAATATAACCTCCCGATATTTAATAGGTACATCATGATAAATCGTGATAAACCATCTACAAACGAACCATGGCTTCCAGCTTGCAAACTGTTCAATGACCAGAGGGTTTGTCCTCACCGGAACACCCACTGCTTCATCATGAATCTCCATGAATCCCTATGAATTCCTATCGTGGCTTTTGGCTTTGGTTTATACTTTACAACAATAGTGTATGATACCCTCTGGTAAACTAACATAGCTGTAAAAAATCACCATTTATTAATAGCTGGGTAAATCAACTATTTCTATGGCCATGTTCAATAATTAGCTATGTTAAATTACCAGAGGGTACTTCGAAAAAAATATGCAGATGGGGTCCCATAAACCAACAAACATTTCACTGGGGACCATCCTGTATCATTTGATGGCCTTTTTTTTCACCACAACCTCCCAGCAGCGACTTTGGCCAGGAAAGTCCTACAACTGCCTCTCCCTGGCCCAGATGGACTTGGGTCGCGCTTCCGAAGCCCTCAGCGCAGCACATGCAGCGCTGGAAATCGCCAATGAACTGGAAAGTCAACGCCTGCAGGCCAATGCCTTGCAACTGATTTCCACAGTACCTTGCTTACCTTGGTTGGATTTTGGTGGATTTTACTCTCTGGTAAATAAACATAGACCCTGAAAACCACCAATTTTTAATGGAAACTAGTCTTCCAACCCCTATCTGCCAGGGTCTATGTTAATTTACCAGAGGGTAGTAGATTTTGGTGGATGTTGACGGATTTTGCTGGATTTTCATCGATTTTGGTGGAATGACTTGGATTTTGGTGTATAACTTGGATGGTTTGGATGATTTGGACATGGGATTGATGCCCATTCCAGGTAAACTGGAGGCACTGTACCAGAAAAAAAACACATTTTGCTGGCAGATCCCCTTGCACAGCCCTTATGTAAGCCTTATATATGGTAGGCACATCCAATTTAGGTTCCTGAAATGGCCAGTGATTTTAGATGGAGTTGCAGAAAATTATCCATGAAAAATGGTGAACGTTGATAATGCCATCATCAGAAATGGTGTATCTCAAAATGAGATTCTGCCCACGTCCAATTCCAGTCGGTGCAGAATCAAGCCCTGTGGGCCAAAGAGATTCGCATCTGAACTATAACTGGTACTATAACTATTAATTATTATAACTATAACTCTAGTAACTAATGATAGTTAATAGTGGTAATTTGATATAGAACTATAACTAAACTATAACCATGATGGTTACTTAACTATTATAACTATAACTCTAGTAACTAATGATAGTAGATTCATAATGATTAACTGATGATTTATAGCAACTAATGATAGTTAATGAGCTATAACTATAGCTATAACTATAACTGGTACTATAACTCTTGATTATAACTATAACTATAGTAACTAATGATATATAACTATAGTAACTATAACAATAGTTCATAATGGCTAATTGCCTACAATGTGAGGCCCCCAAGATAGCTAAGTTGGTTTATAACTCCAATAACTATAGTTTATGGTTCTTATAGCTATAGTTGCTGGGGCTTATAATCCAACAAACATCACTGGGGGGCCTCACATTGTATCTTCCAGTGCGACTGAATCACTGGTGGAGGGTTTCAACTCACCGAAGTAGCCCACTGGTAAACTAACATAGCTATGGAAAATCACCATTTTTGATGGGTAAATCCACTATTTCTATGGCCATTTTCAATAGCTATTTTGACATAACCAGAGGGTACCTATGGGTTTTCCTCTGGTAAATAAACATAGACCCTGAAAATCACTAATGTTTAATGGAAACTAGTCTTCCAAGTCCTATTTGCCAGGGTCTATGTTATGGTTATAGTAACTAATCATAGTAACTAATGATAGTGAGAGTAACTAATCATAGTCACCAATGATAGTTAATGCCATGTTAATTACCTATGGTTTTCCCCTGGCCCCCTCCCCAGGTGCACCTCTTCAAGGAGAAGAGTCGCCCGGCGGTGCAGTACGCCGAGCGCGCCCTGGCGGTCTGCCGACGCGGCGCCTCGTCGAAGGCCGAAGGTGCGGCGTTGCGACTCCTGGTGACGCTTGGCGGCACGAAAAAGGGTGGATGACGGCGAGGACGGCCATGAAAAATGGTGTTGTTATGGGATTTTATGCGATATTCATGGGATTTGATGGGATTTTATGGAATTTTATGGGATTTTATGGGATTTATGCGAATTTTCTAGGGTTTTGATGGAGTTTTATGTGAATTTTATAGGGATTAAGGTGGTGTTTTAGCCCTGAATTTTATGGGGAATCATCAACGATTAGCTTTGAAAGATGAGGATATAATGGAATTTCCCAACCCTGATGTTGTTCAACCATCCAAAATATAGTCGATTTAAGACTGATTTAGGACTCAAGGCTGGTGAAACGTGATGAAAAATGGTGGGACTACAAGGATTAAACTGTTTTTTTGTGGATTTCGATTTTCAAAGAAGGATGGTGAACGTGTTAACACTTGGCAAAAAATGATTGATGTGGGCCAAATGGGGATGTAACCATGAAGCACTTGCAGTTTGACCATACAAGGAGGTCACCATGTATGATGGTTGATAGGCAGGACCAGCAGACACATCAGCAGCATATGCTGAAATCATGCAGCAGTTTGAAGGTGAGGTAAATACCATGCTTGCCCACAAAGATAAAAAGCCACTCAATAAGCAACAACTTGGGAGGGGACAGACACGTGAGGTTCATTTAGTTGTAGAGTTCTCTGCACCACCCAGGAGATCTTGAAACTGGATATCACGGCATAGACCCAGGTCATAGCAAGTGGTTAAGACAAGCACGAAGGTTGGTAAACTTGGCTCGTTTAACCAAGGTTTCTGAACCAACTCCAACACATCAGAGACACAAAAACCGTTTGTGGCAGAGCATTCTCCAGGCCAGCGGATTCACACCATCGTTTGCTGCCTGGTGGAATCAACATTTGGGTGCTCATGCAGCTATAGGAGAAGAATGCCCAGGACCCAATGCATCCCAAATTATTTCTGAGTGCTTTAACGAGCGGTTGAGAGCCTTTGAAAAGATGTTAGGTAAACAAAGAGTTGGAGAAGCCAAGTTGCGCAGAAACCAAAACCCCAACCTGATTTTCCGCGACCTTCAACCTGAAGGACAGATCCCATGTCAGTCCTTGCTGCTGCAAGCAAAAGCACAAGTGGTTGATGTCTCCCAGGAAGACTGTTCCATCGAAGTTCAACCGGAAGCTGACTGGAACCCAGAGGCCATGTTGATAACAAAGCATGGCCCGGTAAACATCATCCATGCAGAGGCTGACAAGTTGTGGCTTGACAAAATCCCAGGTGATCTTGTAGATAGCCCGGTCAGTCAAGACCGACATATAGGGGAACTAAATGAGATGTTTGATGAATTCCGTAAAGAATGGACCCTGCGGTGGGACAAGCATCTCCACACCCCAGATGAGTTTTGGGACCCGCTGGTTCCTTTCACCGAACAGGCATTTCCCAAACAAAAAGCCATGAAATACGAACCTATAACCTACCAAGTATGGCGCAGAACCTTGAAACAGAAATCCAAGAGAGCGGCAACAGGACCAGACGGTCTCTCACGGGATGACCTCCTGCATATGCCCAAGTCGCTTACCATGAAACTTCTGGCATTATTGGAAGCGATTGAGAAGGATGGAAAACAATGGCCAGAACAGATGGTGCAAGCCTTTGTCATTGCCCTTGCTAAACATAGTGAAGCGGCGTGTGTAAATGATTATAGGCCGATCTCCATTTTCCCAGTAGCTTACCGAACATGGTCAAGTATCCGTGCCCGACAGGTCATTGCACATCTTTCCTCGTTGGTGCCAAGCACTTGTGCAGGAAGCGTCCCCCATAAATCAGCACATGACGTTTGGTTTTCAATTTTGAATGAAATTGAAATGGCCCACCATCAAGGAACTGAAGTTGCGGGTGGGGTAATTGACTTGGTAAAATGTTTTAACCTTCTCCCAAGGGTTCCTGTTTTGAAAATCATGCATCATTTGCAGGTAGCACCCGAAATCTTGCGGGGATGGAGCGCGGCGTTGGTAGCAATGAGACGCAGATTCAAACTACGGAATTGTGTGGGGCCTCCAGTCCCATCTACCACGGGTTTTGCTGAGGGCTGCGGCCTGAGCGTTACCGCCATGCTGACAGTAAATATAGTAGCCCATAGATGGATGCGATTCAAACACCCACTGACCCAGTTGTGGTCCTTCGTAGATAATCTCGAGGTCACTAGTCCCAATGCCACCCAGGCAAAAGTAGCCCCAGATGCCCTTTTGGACTTCATGAAAGTCTTAGATGTCCAAGTTGACTTGTCAAAAACTTATGTATGGAGTTCCACCAGGTCCGGCCGAAGGGAAATGAGACATGATGAAGATCAACCCTTTCAAATCATGTTCCAAGCAAGGGACCTTGGGGGCCATATGGGTTACACCCTCCAACACACCAACCGAACCCTGACATCAAGGTTGGAAAAAATGCCGGAGTTATGGAACCTGCTTGCCAGATCATTGGCCCCATATCACCAAAAACTTCGGGCTTTGACAGCCAAGGCTTGGCCGCTTGCACTCCATGGAATTCAAGGCGTTTCTTTAGGTGAACATCATTACACATCTTTGCGCACCGGAGCGACAAGAGGACTGAAGGTCCACAAAAGTGGAATGAACCCGATGGTTCACCTTGGTTTGGTTGAGCACCCGAGGTTCGATCCGCAATTTCATGCCATACTCCAGACAGCCATGTTGATCAGATCACATGGTCCGAGCATTGAGCAGTTTGAGTTCATTCTTCAGGAACTACATGTACCATGGAAACGTAAACAACCCCCGCCGGGGCCATGCCATGTCTTACTAGCCCGAATACACCAACTAGGATGGGCATGGAGGTTCAATGATGTTTTCGTAGATCACCAGGGACTGCCAATCAAGCTGTTGAGATGTCCAATCCAGGAGCTCAAGACCAGATTGAGAGATGGGTGGCAGAAGAGGGTTTTAGGGATAATTCAAGCTAGGCCCACGTTTGAAGGATCCCCGTACATGTCCCCTCAAATAACCACCGCCTCAATGAATAAGTTTCCCCCTGAGCAGCAAGCCTTGCTGCGGACGTCCCTTAATGGTAGTTTCTTTACAGCAGATCATGCACCACACCAGGACCCAAATGCAAGCGATCTGTGTAAGTTTTGTCAGAGACCAGACAGTCAGAAGCATAGACACTGGGAATGCCCATACTTCTCAGATTGCCGTCAAGGGTTGACCACAGTACAAATAGATGCCATTCAACAGATGCCACCTGTAACCCATGTCCATGGATGGGTTCCACAACCGCCCACCCAAAGGGAGTTTCAAGAGATGCTGCTGGGAATCCCAGATGAATCAACCAATTTTCTTTCTCCTCCAGTAAGATCAGATCATGTTCATGCATTCACTGATGGATCATGCCTGGATCCGACCAGTGATCTCACACGATTGGCAAGTTGGGGAGTGACCATTGGAAGTCCGCAGGATGAACAGTTTTGGCCACTTGCCAATGGCCTCCTACCAGGGTATTGGCAATCCACTCTGCGAGCTGAAACCACTGCAGCCATTGCAGCTTGTGAGTTTGCGCTGTCTTGTAACATCTCCATCACCCTCTGGGTGGATAATGACCAAGTTTACAAGAAGGTAAAGAGATTTCAACAGGGGGGGGTAGGATTACCAGTAATCAACGTGACTCCGACCTGTGGAGTCGATTACAAATCTTGGTTCAGAGACTTGGCCAGCGATTGTACTATGTAGGAAAGATAGTCAGTCATCAAAATCCAGATGGTTTAGCTGATGAAGGTGATAGATGGTTGTGTGCTGGTAATGCAGCGGCTGACGCTCTAGCCGCCAATGCCTTTCGCCGGTTCCCCAGCCAGATGGAAATCCACCAAAGATTCAAGCAAGATTTATCAGATGTGTACCTGTTTCGAAACAAGATCCACCAGGTTTTTGTTAAAGTAGGTCTCAAAGCCGTTACCGCGACGACACCCAAGCAGGATGCGGTTCCAGTCCAACCGACTGAAGTGTTGTTGCAACTGGAATATATTCCTCAAAAGATCGACTTGACCAAATTACCTAGGAGATATGACTTCCCCGATAATGATAAGGTGTTGCAGTGGTTCCATGATATCCTTGATGAACAGGCCCCACTAACCATGGTAAGCTGGTTTCAACTTGCGATCCTCTATGAGCGCCAAACACAAACACTAGGAATCACGTATAAGCCTTCCTCTAAGCGATACTTTCGTGCTACCCAGCAGAATCGACCATCGTTTGTAAAGAGAGCCAACCACCTTTCCAGATGGCTACAGGGGGTATGCGGTCCCACCTTAAAAATTAGCCATGCCAAACCAAATAGTTTTGCATTGCGTTTCTGGACAATGTGCATTACAGTGAGAATCCGGGAAGACTTTCTTGAACAGGCGGAAAGATATCTCGCTGAAGCCCAGTCGGCGTATGGACGTGTTTCTGATCTTCAA
>Ga0126342_10014481_pt1 | contig 13924 bp, 13 predicted proteins | sample Cyp1metagenome_FD_92528 | JGI IMG/M metagenome (GOLD analysis project Ga0126342, IMG submission 92528) | Coral microbial communities from Lord Howe Island, Old Settlement Bay, Australia - Cyphastrea 1 metagenome | ecosystem: Host-associated > Invertebrates > Cnidaria > Coral ...
AAAAACCTTCCTCGGTGAACGTTGGGTTCTGCCAACTTGTAAGAAGGGCACCTTGGGGACGCCGTTCTGTAGCTACAAAATGGGGCTCCCAACCCCTCGGGTCCAATCTGAACGGGGATACTATTGTTATAGATGGTTTTACTGCACTTGTACCTGTATATATATATATATATATGTATATACGGATACCTTTTAGCCAGCCAGTAGAAAGTGATGAGCAGTGGTATTTTTCATGGCTCCACTGGTTTCAGACATGTTCATAATTCCTTTGAAAGGAAAATGTCCACAATGATCATTGGAGGATGTTTTTTTTTCATGTTGAAGATCCCCCACCTAGTGTTGTTTGTGACGTTTTCAGGTATGATGTCAACCCTGGATTCATAAACCTTCGTTTACTATATTTAGTTGGGCCAGGTCCTCAAAAAGAAAGATAATACCCTCTGGTAATTTAACATAGCCATGGAAAATGGCCCATTTATAGATGATTTTCCCATTAACACCTCCATTTATAAGGGATTTTCCATGGCTATGTTAAATAACCAGATGGTACATTACTGTGATGTATCCAAAAAATGCACCCCTCTCGGTGCCAAGGCGCTGCGTTGCATTCCTTGATGACGGTGACGCTATGGCAAGGCACCCTACGTTTGGAGGCGCCCTTTTCCCCGGCGGCCGCAGGATGTCCCCAATGTTCTGGCCGCAGGTTGGTGAAAAAAGAGGGCTAATCCCACTGACCAGTCAGTTTTGCAACAAAAATAGGCCGAAGATAATTATATTCCAAAACCTAATCCCAAATATTCTCTCAGTTTTGCAACAGGCCGAAGAGTTATATTCCAACACCCCCAAATGATGTGGTGGACACTCCTTCAGCTGCATCCTCTCAGAAAGGCCAGGGAATTGAACAGCACGTGATGCACATGTCGTTTGTTACTTTCGCCTGCTGGGCCAGATTTATAGTTGTTTGACTTCCTCGCAATTATAGAGGCTTCACTGGCTCATGAATAGGAGAGGGATCCACACCAAAATAGGTTTGTTTCTGGTTTGGGAATTACTATGCAGTCAGGCTTCAATCATGTCTTGCGGTGGGCTATATATATATATACATGATCAATCAGGAGGGGGGTCATAGCTCAAAAATTCTAGAAAAAAACAATGGCCATGAAAATGCATAGTCGGAATCATCTCTATCAATTTGACCCCCAAGCATAGGCATTCCTGCTGTGCAAGATGTGTGGTTTCAGATGTTTGTTTTGTGCATCAAGATTATGATTCCGCATTTTCTTTTACATGGGACGATCATCATGTTGATCATAAACTGTAGCTACACATGGCTTATGATTCTAATATACTGTCATATCCTATGTGGATGTTCCTATGGGTCCAAATCCTTGCTCGAAACGTACTTGACCCAAAAATCATACCCCAAATGCTGTGTCACAAGGAACTTGAATTTGTTAGGGTGCAACAACATATGGATATACTCTATATATATATATATATATATGTATACATCATGATGATGATGATGATGATGATGATGATTGTGTATATATATGGAAATATGTGTGTGTGTAAAATTGTATAGAGAGAGAGAGAGAGAAAGAGAGAGAGAGAGAGATCGCAATGATCGCATGTGTATATCAATCTATATTTCCCCTCCAGCAGGAGTGTAGTTCAACCACCAAACAAGTTGCTGGGCAGGTGCTTCGAATTTCCATGAATGGCATTGGCGTCCTGGCCTTTCGTTGATTTCCCACCATTCCCCCCAAAGATTGCAAATTTGCTGATATCAGGTGAAAGATCATGGACAAGAGCGTACTAGAGGGAACATTTGGTCAAGCGAATCCTAACTTGACGCTGGTTTAAGCGACATCATTGCACTTGAGGGTTCTGCTGACAGGCAAATTCAACACCTAAACTGAGTTGCTGTGCCATACACCCATACACTTCGGGGATCTTAGGGGTGTTTCCTACGTTTCCCGAAGTTTCTTGGGTGTCCATGCTATCCCATGCCATTGTTTGGAGTACCTATACAGCTGCCTAAATGACTGCATTGCCGCTTAAATCATCACGCTTGGCAGTTATATAAATGGAATAATGATATTTACATATATACATATTTATTTGGAGACCCTACATCGCTGCAGACTTTGATCCATATTTATCCATATTTGGATCGTAACCCAGTAAACCATACCATTTGTGGCTACCAAACCATTAAGCCGCGCCTCCCACCTCTCCCAAGGACACAGCGTGTCCTTGGGCCTTGATACTTTAGCGATTGCCAGTGCTCCCATGCCGCCAGGTCGGCTTGAACGGTGGATTTCCTGGAGTGGGCGATGGGTATGAAGATTTAAGTTGTTTGAATATGTTTAAGTGTTATCTTAAGATACTTACAATATGTTTGAACTATGATGATAGCATGTTTAAGTATGTTCAAGGTATCAGTTGGATGATGAAATATAAATAATTTATCAGGAATTCTCAATATGCTCCCAGAAGCTTGAAAGGAACAGAGTCCTCCAACATTTCCCCGGCCCAGAAACATGAACAGAATTCACCCTGAGAAGCTAGCAATCACACCAGTCCCACCTTCCTATTTCGGGCAATAAGAATAGAAGAAAAATATAACCAAGACGGGTTCCCACATCAATCGTTTATAATCGGCCATGGTTTTTGGGAGTGTATTTTAACAATGTGTGCACAATCGGCAATCCTCGGGGCCTCGGGGTAATCATTCCCAATAAGAAACCCAACTTGTTCAAGTTGGTTTTTTTTTTTATTCCTATTTATTTCACCAGTAGTAGTTGGGGGACAGGATATGCGAGACACCTGGCAGTTTCTGCCGGAGGTGGATCTCGTGGCCGTGGATCAATGGGCACGGGCAATTCCTTGCACCTGGCCACCTTGCCACTCTGCGAAGAGAAGTAGGAGTTGTGAGTCGTGAGGAGTCGTGGTGAGTCGTTTTTTTTGTTCCCCATAGGCTTGGGGTAGGATGGATTTTTCTTTGGTGGAGGTATTTGGATGGATGTCGTGTGTTTTTTGGTGTTTAAAGGAGACAAAGCTAGCGGCTAGCGGATGCTTGGAGTAGGTTGTTCAGATGGGTTCCATGGGGCTTTGATGAGGGGGTTTTCGCATGTGGGGACCAAGCTATCAACAATTGCAAACTTGCAATGTGTAACTATAATTCCAAACCAGCTTGGGTCCAGAAGATCAGCCAACCATCCGACCAACCATGACTGGGGGTCGACTGCTAGAAACGATTTCTTTTGAAACCTCTGCTGGGGATGGTTTATCATGAGATATCATGAGATATCACTTAAAATTAGCCCATTTTATGATCCACATGTTCCTTTGATATCAATCAATCCATGTTCTCCTATTCACATCCTACTATTATCCCATGATCATTGAGTTTGCCACATTATATCAACTATCGGGTTTATAGTCGCTATGTCCTATTATCTCCCAGTTCTTGGTTACCCTCTGGTAATTTGACAGTTCGCTATTGAACATGGCCCAGTCGAAATAGTGGATGAATCCCCATTGAAAATGGTGATGTTCCATAGTTATGGGACAGTTTACCAGAGGGTAATCATTATGAACATAGCTATTAATAACTATTATTTCCATGAAAATAACTATGTAATCATTATAAACTGTGATTTCCATAGCTATTAACCACATATTTCCCATGATGGCATTGGAGTGGGATCATCTTCGGGACGGCGCGACAGCGCGCCAGGCCACTCTTTGTAGAGAAGCTTGGGGCCAATAAGGCGGTGCCAAAGCCATGACTGTTTTACCATACCACCTATATATTTATGACCATCTATAAACATACCATACAATCATGTGGGTAAATCATAAACCATCCATGACTGGGAATGGTAACCATACCACCTTCTTGTGAAATGGTGATGCCTGGGCTGCCTGGGGGATGGTTTATGATTGTTTTACCCACATTTTTTAGGCAAGTTTTGGCCAATGTGTCCACTTTTTGGGGGCCGGGGGCCTGTAGTTTATAACCATCAAGCATCAAATTGGACAGACAAACATAAGAAGCGGAACATTTAAGCCTTAAGAAAATCAGAGCTGAAATTTTCGTAAGCTGAACATGTGATCCCATTGGTTTAAGGCAACGGTGTGAAGAATCCTGGTTTCCTGATGTTCCTGCAATCCTCCCAGGAGTCCAAAATGAGGAACAAACCTGCGAAGATCTTCGCGCAGAAATCGCGCGGTGGGCGGAAAAATCAGACTCTTGGCCATGGTGAAATGTGGTGAAATCAAAACTTCAAGGCTTAACTCGAGATCGGTTTGGCGAAGTTGAAATGGTGCTGAAACAGTGATCACTTCTCGAGAGGTGGCATCCCCTTGGACTTAGGTGAGAATTGGGAGTACCTGCTATCGCAAAACCCATGCCTTTTGTATCTCTTATGTTGCATGTTTTATTATGTTTACTTTACCGGTAGAAGTCATCTAATCAGTTTTTAGTTCAGATTCTATTGAGGTATTTGAGATCATTCTTGTCCCTAACTTGTTCAACTCTGTCTTTTAAATCCAACACAGAAGCCCTCAAAAGGTCTCCAAAAAGCATTTGGAACATCATTTAAGATGAAAATGGAAAATCTGTAGCCACATTGTATCCCAGCCTGTTGATTTTTTTCAGGTTGCAGGAACCATTATATCATATTATCCATGGAGACTAGCCACGTAAGCACCCCAACAAAAAGAGTCCACCGAGGAAGGGGAAACAATCCAGGCAGCAGTGAGCTGCACCTATGTGCTCCAGCGGCAGTTGGAGGGATGCATTGCCCACCTTTTCCGCACCAGCGCAGATGGCGGACCTGTGTCCGGAGGTTTCAATTCATGTGTGTGTGTGTCCTAATACGCAGTATTCTAAATTTGTTTGAAGTGTTTGGATGCCCCAAATTCAAACATGTGAAATATGGATCGTATGTGAGAAATTATTCTTAAGACTTGAGATATCTTAACATTCGGCAACCGAAAGGCATGAGAAGAGTGGACATGAGTGGACCCAAGGGCTCAACAAAAATACCCTTCTGTAAATCAACATGGATCTGGAAATCGGGTTTCCCTATAGGTGTGTTTGCCAAGGACGGCGTAAAGAAAGTACATTATCTTAACACATCAAGGATTTCTCAATGACACCTTCAATTGGGCCCCGGTTCTTGCTAGTACTCTTTCACATACCTGAGAGAATTTGTTCTGAAAGAAATGTTGAGAAAGTCAATGAATTTTGCTGCAAAATACCAACTATACTACTTGCATCTACTTGCTATAAGGCCATATAGGCTATGTACTATAATACACCTAGAAACTATGATTTTACAATGCCACCACCAATACTACTTCGCATGACCTCCAGTGCTGTCGCAACATGACCGCTGAGATGTACAGGTGTGTACAGCTGTGTGCCATCATCGTTGTTGGTGCCATTGGCAAAAAGAGTGCCTCACCAGGACCCCCCATGGAATCAGTGCAAGGCATGTTACCTAATAGACACTTGCCTAAATTAAAAATTAGGGTTATAAAAATGGAAGTTTGGTAAATATTGGGAACATATGGCAAAATTGGTTCACCACACATTCTGTGTTTTACATGTTTAACTACTTGGATGTGCCATGCATGTAAGACCCAGAAAGTGTTCCACCAACTGTGGGACCAGTCAGCACGCAGAATGATCACAACGAACCTAAAGCTTAACCCAGTGCTACCCTTCCACCCAAGAGGGTGATTTGGATGAGGGTACTCGAAAACCTTACATGGTTCAAAGTTCAAGACCAAAAGCACCATTGAGTGCAACAGTGTGATAGATTATTGATGCAAGAAACTGGGAGGACACTTGGCAAACATCGGCATGACCGGCCGAGGAACAGGAAACATGCTGCGTCAATCGATCACATCATGGAGTCCCGGCATGCATTAGGGGCATTGGCTTCGTTATGGGCCCCTTCAGTCAACCATTTGTGCTCTCATCCGCGGAAATATCAGAATCACCCAAACAGGTACCCAGTCCTTTGACCAAACACTCACATATGGCGGCTGAGCAAGTCGCAAAAGAGACTGATGGTGGTTACTCTAAAAAGACACACAAACCCTTTCACAGTGCCATAGTTGTTTCGTTTTGTTTCGGCCACAAGCCTTTTAATTTTGAGAGGGGTCCTGTAGATTTCCGTGATCAAATAATTACTTGTATGGAGCTTAGGCAGTGCATGATTGGTTCACATGATTCACCAAGTGTTTGTTATGGTACTCAAAGATACTCAAAGTACTGCCTTTGTATGGCGGTAAAACCATGTGAAACCAACATTTGCAACTCTTAGATTGGAAGGACAAATCTTTGGACTGGCACTGATCACATTCTTTCGAAGTTTTAGTCGTTGTTTCTTTCTGCCCTGAAGAGATTTGAGCAGCAATGTATTATTTGCTGGACTAGCCGACTAGCCCGGACAATCGTGACTGATACTGTATACTTTGTTTTTGTTGTGTTCTGTTGCTGCGTGGATATCTTACGGCTCTTCTTGGGTTCATGTTTGCCATATCTGCCTAATATCTGTCATTTCTTACCCTAGAAGTTTCAGATGCCAGGCTTGACTGTCCAAAATGTAAGTGGTGACAGTGGTGACCCACCATCCGACCATCCCCAGCTGTGACTCTGTGGCCTTTCCATGTTGAATTAGCCAATGGTTTGCCATGGTTTGCCTAGTCTCAAAAAATGAGCGTTTTCAGAGACTATAGACCAGTGGAATACCAGTGGATTTCTTTTTAGGGTGAAGAGAAATGTTGAAGTGATCACTGGTCTATAGTGATTTAGGGGGATTTTAATAACTAATGGTGATAGTTATGGTGATATCAAATCAGTTAGGGGGATTCCCCCGATTTCAATAACTTGATGTGATCACTTGGGGATTGATCCGAGGACTATTCCATCGACAGCGGGGACATTTCGTGCGGGCCCCCGACGACGTTATGATGGTGTGGTCGTTTTACTTACCTGCAGCTTTGATGTTGTCCAACAAAATGCATATATATATATATGTGTGATTCTATTTGCATCTATTATATATTAAGCGTTATTAAGTTTATGTATGAACCGTGCTCATGTTTGTTTCTCTGGCTATCACGTAAAACTTGTAAGAGACAATGCAGGTCCCGCGTTTGGTTCCTACCATGACCCTGTATTCGTTTGGAACCCAGGCCAGATCCTCTCACCAGTCCGTCACTGTTGCAGGATGGAAGACCTCGCATCTTTTCGCCTGGACTTTGCCGGCATCGCGACTTGGCCCATGCCACGCGGGGAAGCATGGCCCATGGATAAGTGGTGACTTAACCAAGAAAACATGGTGATTGAACATGAACATTACACCAACAGAAACGAAGGCGGCAGAATGGAGGGTCTCGTAGAGTAGTGGACACTTGTCCGACGGTCCGATGCTGGTGTCCCACGTGAACAGCAAGCATTTACATTTGCATGCGTAAGTACCTAGAACTTCCAAAGAGAATTCTTTTCCGCTCACTTTGTAACTGCTCGATTCAAAAAAGACATGTTCGGCTGAATGATCGAATATAATTCCCTCCCAAAAGTGCAGTTTTTGGAAGCCCGCAAAATTAAGTTCGTTCCGCTTGAAAGTACTCATTTTATCCCAAAACCTCGCAGGCATTGAGCCAGGATGGCCAGGTATATACACATTCCGTGTGTAATACAATAGACTGGATGAACTATGACGATATCACTGCGACATATATAGGTGAAATATGGTGAAATATATATCAATTCAGTATATATACTGTAGTTGTGTTGAAGCATTTTGAGTTATATACATTACAGATTTTCCGAGTATGAAGAACAGATTAGTTTGATTACTTGTACCACCGTCCCACCGTTACAAATTTTCACTAAATCTGCAAAGTAAATCATTTGCATACCCAGCCGTTCCCCTGAACAAAGTACTGAGTAACAAAAGACAAAGTCAGTTGTGTAGCCAACTTTCTTAAGCAACTATACACAATTTAACTTTGGCTTAATGATAATCATAATTATGATCCAAATCATAATCATCATCATCAATTGCTAATCATCATTACCATCACATGATATTATCATCACTACTAATGGTTATAGCTATGTTTTTCTTTTTTTCACCAAGTTCACAACGTGTGGATTGCTCCTTGGTTCGCAACGCCTCAGGACGAACCACCAAGCCTGTCGGACTTCGTCGGCGCCTTCACCACCGAGGCGCCTTTTACCATGTGACGATGGGATGGAAATTGGGCCATATTCTCAACATCAAACGTATTGGGAAGAGATTTATATATACCATCTGGCTATGACTAACAGTTTGCCATGGAAAGATCCACCATTTTTACTAGGTAAACCATCTATTTCTATGGGCCGTTTAATAGATTCATATCCCATATGCTCCATGTATGGTATATTTACCTACATTTGGGTGATCTTTAGGGCAAATGTTGGTAAATATTCCAGCACCATGGAGCATATGGGTATATAATATAATCCAATCCCCTCCCCCTAATATAAAATTAATATTAAACACCCCCTAAACGAAACCATGGTTTAGTAGGAAATTTCCATATAGAACCATTTGGGGGGTGTTTAATATTAGGGGTATGGGATTAGTTGAGTTAAAGGGATGTACTCGTAGTATGCTTTCATAGCGATGTATAGCGAAGAACATGCGGACATTATGCAGTGATGACACAATGCTGGGATGTAGTATGAAGGAGGTAAATATGAGATGGGTTTGTCCAAAAACATGGCGGATTTACCCTCAGCATATGGCCATTGAAAGATGATAAACTGTTGAAATTGCAGGAAGACTTGTTGGACAAACCAATTTGGGAATTATATAAATTGGATTAGTTTGGTGCCTTTCGTGAAGCAAACATGTTCGGAGGGGTTTTATGAGCTTATACTAAGTGTTTCGTCAAAATCATGAAAATAAACGCAACATCACTGACAATTAAACTTACTCCTTCATCAGTCTGAACAATCATAGCTTCAGTATGTTCGAACCCCCGTTTACGACATCTCTACTTGGAGATGTTGTGTCAGCTTCCCCACAAGCCAACAATCATTCACAAGCATGTCAGTGATTGAAACATTTTAGAACCACTTCCCCTCCTGTAGTTTAACATAGCTATGAGGGAACATCCATATTTGCAAAAACTATAATCTATTATTTATCAATGTATCCTAGTCCTTTCTCTGTCGCTAATATTACATTGCCAGAGGGTAGATCCACTTGTTCAGTTCAGTTCTGCATCGCCAGTGGAAAGGGTTTGTCCACAAACCCCTGACCCGCAGGAAGTGTCTTTTCACGCCAGCTTCCTAACTACTGACGAGGGTGCTTGTTGATACACGCGCCGAGACATAATCGGGATGTTGAAGGCTTTGGTCATAGCTGTGGCACCCAAGGTTGCAGCAAGTTTGGGAAGTTGGTGAGCACCCCTTTAAAAACATACCTTGCCTTGGATGGAGTGACACCCCAATACCCTATATGTTATCCATTTAGCTTCCCTAGGGGAACACTTGAATCACAACGGAAGTCCGCATCGTAGCGAGTTTACCCAGATACCCAGGGCTGCTGCGCATGCACATCCTTGTGCAGTTTCTTCCTTGATGTGCGAATCTTTGCCAATAAATTCCCAGAGAGAGAGATAGCCTGTCTTGACAGATTGGGATAAACAGAGAGAGAGAGAGAGAAAGAGAGAGCGCGTGTCGGTAGATAGTGCTTGATGCATCAAGGCACAACCAACGTGATCTGTCGATTCACAAGCCACTCAAAGCTTCGCATATCAAATTGGCATATCAATCGGGTTGTCCACCCGGTGGAGTTTGAGAGGGAGCAGCTTCTGAATCCTCTAACAACTTCCAGCAGCTCGTCTTCATTTTCTGGAAGCAACGCGTCTGCCCCTCAGCCATACAAAAACAGAACGGATGGTCCTGGGGAAAATGATTTTTCACTAAAAGTTGTCCAACAGACTTATTTACAGTGTTTTGCACTCCCCCTACGGTCCCCAGCTCTCTATGAAAAGGGGCACCCTTTCAAAACCAATTCGTAGAATAGAATAATAGTTCCTCATTACCTTTTGGATCCTCTTAGATCCTTTTGGATTCGTGACAATCAGCCACAAAACTTATTCTTCAGATGTGGGTAGTGGTTTTGCCTTGGGCATGTCTTGACACCACCGGATGGACTAACCTTGTAGCTTTACCGTGGGGTGGAACACCTGTTTGGTGCTGACCCCGCTTTCTCGTTGCACCCCCGAAATGGGGGGGTGCGATTCGTCGCAGCCGCTTGAAGCGGCGTGAGATTTGGAATGGTTGGACGGGTTGAAGTCTGCAACTGAGATAGGATTCAGTAACTGGACACGGCGTTTTTGTATATATATATATATGTGTGTATTATATGTATATGTATTGTATGTAAATTATATAAATATAGTATAGTACTGTACTGTAATCTCACACAAAGATGGAACAGTTCTTTGATGTTGTTGGCCAGTATTTAAATAGACTTTTATTTTCCTGTTTGTTTGAAGGTTGCTATGTAGGCTGCGAAGTGTGGTAAGTTGTGAATACAACTTGGGACTTGTCATGTAAAGAAATATCTACAATTATTGGACGTTGGAACCGTCTACTATTTGTCAATATTTTGCAGCCTAGGTATTGCCATAGACACCACCTCATCAACCATACCAGTTTACCACTAAATTTGCTGGGTGAAATCATCCTTGCGCTGGGTAAAAGTAGGGGCCTACAGGATGGTGCCCCCCAGTGATGTGTTTGTTGGTTTATAAACCCCATGAATACTATAGTTATATCTTATATATCTACCATAAAGCATAGTTAAGCCACTTGCAACGCAACTGAACGCTATCTTGGGGGCCCCATCCTGTATTGATATGTAAGACTTTAAGGCATTATTTCTGCTGAAAGCAGTGGTGGGCTCAAGCCAAATGGCTATAATTGGAGAACTGAGACCCTGCTCTTAAAGACTGGGATGGTGAAACTCGGTGAAACCTCTCCATCATTATCGTGAACCGGCCTTCCATCATCGAAATCATACAGAAATGAAATGCCGAACGGACCTTGTTCAGCATGTTACCCTCTGGTTATGTCAAAATAGCTATTGAAAATGGCCGTTTATAGCTGAATTTACCCATCAAGAATATTGATTTTCCTGATTTTCCATAGCTATGGGACAGTTTACCAGAGGGTATGACACTGACATGGTTCCACATTTCAATGATCAATCCCCCGTTTTCAGATGTTGCCACTCACCAGCCCATCAGCTCCGGTCGCTCACAGCATGGCGCAATGAAGTTGACGGTTGTGTTGCAGTTATTGGCCACCTTCCTACTGGCGTTCCTTGCTGGCTATGTACCTCGGCAATTCATGGCAATTCGGCAATGAAACCACAATTTCAGTAGAAACAGGCGTAGTAACTTAGTAACCCACATATTCCTTTTTTTCTGCTTATATGATTCTTGGGTCTGGGTAATATGGGTAATAGATTTCCGCCAGATGTCATAATGCAGCAACTCATGCGAAAGACTGCTCTTGTATCAAAAAAAGCTACAAACCTACGAGGGATGCTTCTACTACAAGGTTATGCCCCGCCCAGTTATAAGTTGGTTTTCTATCATTGCTATAGTATTACCTATACTATACTTATGATAGGTTTATTGTGATATAGTTTTCTAATGTTTTCTAACTATACTATACTTATCATTGCATATCACCATAAACCTATCATTGTAAACCTACTTCGCCATCTACCGGGCACCCATTGTACCTACATATGATGTATAGATATTGTCGCCGTGCAGTAGCTAACATATCATTAAAAGAAACAAAACGCACAAACATGAAAGTATATTTGAAAAATCCATATCATAGTCTTTCTATTTCAGCATGATTCTATGTCATACTCATACTTATTATGTGCATATATATATGTGTGTATGTATGTATATATATCTATATATATGTATGTATGTATATATATATGTGTGTATGTATGTATATATATATATGTATGTGTGTACGTGTATGTGTGTTATTCATATATATATATATTGTCATATAGTGTGTGAAATGGTAGGGTTTTAAATGGTAGGGGTAGAAAACTAAAATTGAGAAAAATCTATGGACAACAAGGGTGAAAAAAGAACAAACAAATACCAAGCATGTTGGAATAGCTTCTGCAATAGAACATGGCAACACATTACTATATTGTATAATTATACTGGGTCAAACTTGGTCAGACACGAACTAGTACTTGAATCTGTTGCTATCGTAAAATGTACATTCACCAGCTCAAACACCTATTTTTTGATAGGTGTTCCAAGATTCATCATGTATAAACCATTAGCTTCCACATGTTTCCACTAAAAATTGGTGATTTTTCAGGGTTGATTTCTGTCCATCTACCGCTGTATAGGTCATAGCTCCCTGGCCGCCCTGGCGTATGGCTACGGCCAGGCAGATGTCATCACCTACATGCGCTACGGCAGCTTCGCTGCCAGCATGACAGGCAACGTGATCTTCGCGGGGAGAGAGATTGCGCAGCTGGCGTGGCAGGTGACGGGGAAAGGGGTCAAACATGTTATTGGGATACTATCCTTTGGTAAACTAAGACAACTATGGAAAATCACCACCTTTCATAGGTAAATCAACCATGAATGGGCTATTTTCAATAGCTGTGCTAGTTTACCTGAGGGTACCACTATAAATAATAAACACATTAAAATAGCCATTGAATAACAATTCCACACATTAGAGTCATTAATAGTGATTAAGTAATAATGATTGAGTAGTGATTCGAGTAGTGATTTACTGTGGTGATAATGGTTACTGGTCAATCTATTGTTCATCATGGGGGTATTACACACAATCGTGGATGATTAGTCACTGGCAGCTGTGCTGGTTGCGTCCCGGCTACTTCATCACCAATCATGGGGATAGGGCTCCCCAAAAAAGATGGATACATATATATGTATGTATGTATATATATATATACATATGTATATATGTATATACATATGTATATATATATATATATATGGAGGGCTATTTTTTTTGGGATTTTTTTCCCGTTTTTTTTTGGGAATTTTTTCCCGTTTTCTGGTGGAAGGAAGGTGCGAGGAAGGAAGGAAGGAAGGAAGGAAGGAAGGAATAAAAACACCACCACCACCAACAACAACAACAGCAACAACAACAACAACAACAACACCAACAACCAACAACCAACAACCAACAACCAACAAGCAACAAGCAACAAGCAACAACCAACAACCAACAACCAACAACCAACAACAACAACAACAGCAACAACAACAACAACAACCAACAACACCAACCAACCACAACAACAACAACCAACAACAACAACAACAACAACCAACAACAACAACCAACAACAACCACAACAACAACAACAACCAACAACCAACAACCAACAACCAACAACCAACAACCAACAACCAACAACAACAACAACAACCACCAACAACAACCACCACCACCAACAACAACAACAACAAAAACAACAAACAACAACCAACAACCAACAACCAACAACCAACAACCAACAACAACAACCAACACCAACAACCGACGCCACCACCACCACCAACAACAACAACAACAACCACAACCACAACCACAACCACAACCACAACCACAACCACAACCACAACCACCAACCACCAACCACAACCACCAACCACCAACCACAACCACCAACCACACCCAACCAACACCAACCAACCAACACCAACCAACACCAACCAACACCAACCAACACCAACCAACCAACCAACCAACCAACCAAGCAACCATGCAACCAAGCAACCAAGCAACCAATCAACCAAG
>Ga0126342_10014482_pt1 | contig 13922 bp, 15 predicted proteins | sample Cyp1metagenome_FD_92528 | JGI IMG/M metagenome (GOLD analysis project Ga0126342, IMG submission 92528) | Coral microbial communities from Lord Howe Island, Old Settlement Bay, Australia - Cyphastrea 1 metagenome | ecosystem: Host-associated > Invertebrates > Cnidaria > Coral ...
CTGTCTATCTGTCCATCTGTCCATCTGTCCATCTGTCCATCTGTCCATCTGTCCATCTGTCCATCTGTCCATCTGTCCATCTGTCCATCTGTCCATCTGTCCATCTGTCCATCTGCCCATCTATCCATCTGTCCATCTGTCCATCTGTCCATCTGTCCATCTGTCCATCTGTCCATCTGTCCATCTGTCCATCTGTCCATCTATCCATCTATCCATCTATCTATCTATCTTATCTTATTTTATATATATATATATACAGTATATGATAATATATATATACACATGAATAGTTCCTATCTCATTCAAGCCAAGTTGCCACCACCTGACTCTTGCCCTGGCCACCAACCTGCCCGAACTTCCGCGCGTGCATTGCGTAGGAGCGCAGCTGGCAGGGCCACTCCACGGGCTCAGCCAAGGGCGCCTCGAAGGGCATCCAGTGTACCGTGAAGGCCTTACCACACAGGGCTGGGTAGAGCTCCAGGTTCTTCACGGCCAGCTGATCTGCCTGACGGGTGGCCGGCGGGTGTGATGTTGAAGGGTACAGGAAACCTGGAATCCCCACGACCAACGGGCCCAACAGACCAATGAAGCCAATGCTAAACCCTCTGGCGACGTCCTGGGAAAGGTATCTATCACATTCTATCACCGTGCGCACATCATGAACCCAGTCATTTACTCCAGAAAATATCACCTTTTGTCTTCAATCACCATCAACATTTTTTCAATGTTTTGGTTGGAAGGACAAAGCACAGGAGCCACCTACATGGAGGTTTCCAAAAACAGGGGTACCCCCAAATCATCCATTTATATAGATTTTCCATTAATTATAAACCATCCATTTTGGGGTACCCCATTTATGGAAACCCCTACATGTTATTCCTTGGGTTTCCTGTAAGTATTCATTGAAATCAGCCGATGCACCACTGGTTGATGTTTCAACCCATCCAACATGACGCAACGGGGGGTCATCCTCCAAGGATGGGACATGCAAAATATGTTTATTTATATATATATATATATGTTTAAACACCTAGATCACGGGCTATATATATATGTGTATATGTATATCAATAATATATATATATATGTATATTAAACGTATGTGTATATTTATAGTATAATTACGCGCAAACCCCCCAGTTCGCCCACACAACTTCTTAGGGATTTTGAAGGAATATAAATTCCGACCCCCGTTAAACTTTACATTCAGTTGGGAAGATCAACAAGGGTATTAGGAATATAAATAAATTCCCACCCAGGTTAAACTTTACATTCAATTGGGAAGATCAACAAAGGTAGTAGGAATATAAATAAATTCCCACCCCCGTTAAACTTTGCATTCATTGAAGATCTTCAATAAGGGTGTAATCGCCCACCCCCGTTAAACTGCTACATTCATTGAAGATCTTCAATAAGGGTTTAATTCTCCCACCCCCGTTAAACTTCTACATTCATTGAAGATCTTCAATAAGGGTTTAATTCTGCAACCCCCGTTAAACTGCTACATTCATTGAAGATCTTCAATAAGGGTTTAGTTCTCCCACCCCCGTTAAACTTCTACATTCATTGAAGATCTTCAATGAGGGTTTAAATCTCCCACCCCTGTTAAACTTCTACATTCATTGAAGATCTTCAATAAGGGTTTAGTTTTCCCACCCCGTTAAACTTCTACATTCATTGAAGATCTTCCATAAGGGTTTGATGATGATGATGATGATGGTGATGATGCTGATGATGATGATGATGATGATGATGATGACGATGTTGCTGTAGCATTACTCAAGCTGTGCGTTGCAAGATGAAAGCCATGATCATGGACATGTGCATTTTGTCTCACAAAACACAGTGTTTTTTTGATGTTCGGACACGTCGTCGATGTCGGCGCGGGCAAACTGAGGGGTTTTACCGTATAATTACTGTATGTTGCAATGACTCCTGTTGGTGTTGTTGTTGTTGTTGTTGTTGTTGTTGTTCTTGTTCTTGTGGTCGTGGTCGTCGTCGTCGTCGCCGCAAAAGTTGAAACCCCCAAGTCCCAGGGGCTCAAAAACCCAATTTTCCCTGTGAACAATTACCATTTCTCGGTACCAGTAGCAGATTTCTGTTTTTGAGGCAAACCCACGTGAAACCATCAACCTTAACATCCCTGGGCAGTTGCTGAACTCCCACCACGTCATAAAAGTTTGGAAAGAAAAAACATCATCGTGAAAATCATGTGGTTGGTGGTGCACTAACCATCTTGAAAAATATGACTTAGTCAATGGGAAGGATGACATCCCATATATGAAATGGAACATGAACTATGTTCCAAACCACCAACCAGATCATGAAAATAATGGTTCACTATTGGATGGTCCCAATGTTCACCTGTTTTACAGACAAACCCTTGAGCTCCCATCGGCGATGCCTGCATTTCAAAGGCCTTTCCCAGTTCCACGCCATTCTTCTGGTAGCTCACCATCAGGTCCCCCGATCTGCTGCGAGAAACGCGGCACTGGAGGGTATCACCAGCACCGAAGGCTTCCTGAAGAAAGGCGTCCCTGAAAAACCCCTGTGTTGTCCCTGAAAAAACTGCTTGGTAACGGGATTCCCCTTCATGGATTAGGACAATCCCCAATATGTTGGATAGCATAACGGACATATAATGATCAACCAACAGGGGTTTTGAACACTGCTCAAATCGTGTTCAAACTTGTTTCCCCACCTGCCAGGTGAGGGTATCTCGATCTTAACACGTTTTAACCAAGGTGCAACTCCCTTCCTCCCTTCCTCCCTCCTTCCTTCACCTTCTTCCTTTACTTTCTTCGCCTTCTACTGCTGCTTGTCATGACCTCTGCCAGCTCGTTGGGACGGTGGACATGAACTTCTCTCTGGCATGTGTTTGGGTCCAGGCGGGGCCCACTGCATCCAGAGCTGGTGATATGGGGTTCGGGTACGGGCGTGGCCAGATAGACTGCCAGAATGAATGCCTGAAAAGAATGCCAGATAGAATGCCAGAATAGATGCCAGAAAGAATGTCAGATAGAATTCCAGATTATATAAATGCCAGAAAAAATGTCAGAAAAAAAACATGCCAGAAAGTACGTCACAATAGATGCAATGCAGATAGAATGCCAGAAAGAATGTCATGAGATAGAATGTCAGAGTCTGTGCCAGAAAGAATATCAAATAGAATGTCAGGAAATATATTCCATATTATAATATTATATATATATATATATTATAATTATATATATAATATATTTATATGTGCATTATATACTGTATTTACTTTGAAATGCTATGTCAGAAACGATGTCCCATCGGACTAGGGATGATGATCCCATATTGACGTAAATCCTTAGACCAAAGCAGTGAGAAATATGATCAGATTAGTTAATTATTCTTGATAATGAGATATTATTAATTCTCAATAATAATAATACCAATGACTAGTAGTTATCATTCATCATTATGACCAACTGATAGATGATGATAGATGATTCCTCCGTCTTTAGGTCTCCCCAATCTCCGCAGCAAACGTGGCCTGTCAAAATTCGGGGATGTTGGACCCAGGCTACAGATGAGGCCCAACCAACAGGCTTCACATGGCCCCAACGTCACCCAACCCACCCTTAAAAAATCTGAGTTTCGCCATAATCCTCGAAGACTCCTCCATGGGATTTCCTAAGAAAGCGTCAATGATTCGTGGTGAATTCAGGCCGGTTGTGAAGCTCTGGAATTCCCAGAAAATCACAGGTCAATAAAGACCTCGACCTTCGGAATTCGGCATGGGATGATCCAGAAACCCAGGAATTTGGATGTTCAAACCAGGGTCCCAGGCGGTTACCCATACCCAATTGAAGGCATCAAACATTGTCCGCCATGCCCTAGACCTTGCTGAGGTGAATCAATCAAGGTTGGGAGGACTATCATTGACTATCCTCAGTGATCATCACAATACCCCCCTGAAAATCACCATGGATCATGAAACTCCAAGAGTTATCATGGGCAAGATGAAAATCCCGTGCTCCTCGAGTTCATATGTCAAAGACTCAAAATCGAAAGGGAACAAAACAACTCTAAAAATAGGATAATTACCCCAATTCCAGGTGAATTCTCGTGATATACTTTGAAATAGGTCCATCCACGTACCATTTTCAGCTCAAGAACAAATCAGTAAATCCTGCCCAAAATTTTGCTGCTAGGCATCTTGCCAGTGCCTCCATAGCCAAATCCTTGCAGATCGGTGCCCAGCTGATCGCTGTCCGAGTCTGCGGCGCAGACACCCAGCCGGACTAAGCCAGCGGAGATGGTGACGGTGAAGGAGCCTTGGAAGTTGTTTGGACCATGTTTTTCTTCGATTGGTTGGAACATCTACAGGACACCAATATGTTTACCATCAAATATAGGGGTTTCTTGTCAACATTTCCCGTCAACTTGTTTTTTCCATGATTTTCGGACCCAAGAATTGGGGATATCACCGAGAAGATGAAGATTCAAGCATCAGAAATGGGGATGGGGATGATGAACGCAAGCATTTTATGGGGATATGATGGGGATAGCATGGAGCTGCAATGAGGATTATATAACGATACAACGAACCCTTGCTGGTGGGATGGAAATAATTAGGATCGTAAAACTGGTTTTATTAACCACCATCAGTGATTCAACTGGGATATTTTCGAATTGTCATGATTCAACGAGCAAAATGGGGATGGAACCAACCATTTCGTGGAGATGTACTGTGGATATGTCGAGGAGACAATGGGATCATATAACCAGCAATATGATATTAATATGGATTTGTACAAGACTGGGAGATCTCTCCCTAGGATATGGCCAGGTTGATATAGGTAAAATATCCCGCAGCTAAAACTGATGATTAGCCATGGAATTAAAGGGGGTACGGGTACCTTCTTTCAGAAATGTTTGCGACAATTCGCTGACCCACAAACCAAGCAGTTTTTCCTGGACATTTCATCATCCACCCGAAATTTGTAAAACGTGTGTGCCAATCCCGGTTTTTTCCGGATTTCCCCAAAGGTTTCATGAGTAGATCACGATTCTTGGTAAATCCCTCTATTTCATGTGGAAAAAACTCTCAATTTTCGGTTGGTTGAAACCTCTTTTTGTTCAAATTTGGTTTAATCATAAAATAGAGGGATTTACCAAGAAAAAACAACTGCTTTGTTTGTTTATGTGTGTTTAATCCCTTCCTCTTTTGTTCGTCCCTCGCCTTCGCTGGGTCCCGGTGGAATTGCAGTCTCCAAGATGGTGCCCCGCCAAGCTTTGCTGCTGGAGGTCAAGAGATTGCCCTGCAGCGTTGGAGAAGCCGCGTAGAAATCACCCTCGGAGATCCCAAACAAGCCATGTATTCAGAAAGGTGCTGAAGGCCGTGAAGGCCTATGGGTTTGCGACCTGTACCAAAAAAAACAGTGCTTTGCCTAGCTTTGCCTATGGTCATCCCAAGTCGATGTTCATCTGTAGTTCCTTCTCCTTAACAATGACTCCCCAGAAACCTGGATATTTGTTGATGGAGCAATGGAGCCCTTTAATAAAGGGCTTGGATTACACGATGGCAATGGAAAGCGACATTTTTTACAATCCTTTACACATCCACTGGGAAACAAAGTCATCCCCACGGAAGATTTACCACCAATGGCAAGTGTAAGGGCAACTGTCTTTCTCAACCATAAAATATTCCAGTGGCGTCCTCATTTTTTGGGATTAACTAGTAAGATTTAATTAATAAGATTTCACTGCGCGACTACCATCAAGGTCACCAAATGTGTACCGGAAACCCAACATGCTTTGTAATTTCCCATAGGATCCATGGTGCTGCTATATATGGTAACATGGATCCCATCAATATACCCCAAATGTTAGCATATATACCAGCACCATGGATCCTATGGGTTTGAACATCCTCAACTTCCTCAACGATGACTTCCCGTTAGTGAAACCTCTCCCAGGGTCAATGATTGACACCGCAGGGCTTTGTCAAATCACCCAGTCCCATTAATGCGAACCATGGTGCTGGAATATGAATCCCAACATTTGCCCCAAAAATCACCCAGTTTTGGAGGTAAATATACCAGCACCATGGTTCGCATTAATGGGAGTCCCAAAATGACCTCGATCCGGAGTCCTGCTTTGGGTCTCCATCCCATGCTGAACCCGCGGCGCCGCGGCTGGAGATGTGATACGTTGTGGTCGGTTAACCGAGGCTTCACCGATAGAGCTATGGGACAAGACTTTACAAAGATCATGGGGAATAAGCTGCAAAGAACATGGATCATCATGGATCTACAATGATCTACATCACTTTCCTACGTTGCAGTTGGGTTTTAATTTGGAGAAAGGAAACACCAAAGCTTGGTAGATACCCTCTGGTTATTTAACATAGCCATGGTATAGATGGCCCATAGAAATAGATGGTTTACCTCTAAAAAATGGTGGATCTTTCCATGGCAAACTGTTAGTCATAACCAGATGGTACCTCTGACAACTCCTGTCACTGCGTCCAGATCTTGCACGTCTCTACAGGGTCGAAGTCTAAAGCCATGGGTGGCAGGAGGCTGGTGGCACCAGTCTGAGAAGACATCTGTGGGTCAAACTCACAATTAATATGGCTTTGTCCAAAAATGCGGGATACTTTCTATCCCATAGGATCCATGGTGCTGCTATATATGGTAACATGGATCCCATCAATATACCCCAAATGTTAGCATATATATATATATATACCAGCACCATGTAAACTATGGGTATAGTAATCAAACATGGCTAGCTCGGAAATCCCGGGACTCAGAGAAAGGCATCGGTTCTTTTCTGCGAACATCATCCAACTAACTGATGGAAAACACACGAATAATTATACCCGAATGCCTCAGCGAAGGATTTTGAGGAACCCATTTATCCCACTTGATGTGAAGCGTCGTAGCGAAGCTTCAGTCACATAAGGAGTGACTGGCTGCTTCACTATTCCGCGCTCTGCTACAGGAGTGGACATCTCTGAAATGTTGAGCTTACAAAGTTCAGAAGCACCAATGATCGATGGTCAATGATTATCTCTTGGTCAAAGGGCGTCAAATCTTGACCACACTCACATGATGACAGCTGGCCTGCGCAGAAGACGGAGTCCAGAGGTGCTTGGTATGGGCACGACCTGAGACAAAAAGCAGACGTGGCCATGGAAAAATGAAAAGGTACCTTCTGGTAATTTAACATAGCTATTGAAAATTGCTATTTATAGTGGATTTTCCCATTAAAAATTGTGATTTTCCATAGTTATGTTAGTTTACCAGAGGGTGCCCTGGTACCCCGCATGATTCATCAGCATTTTCCCACTAAAATCATGTAAATCTCCAGCAGTTCAAAGATTTCAAAGGCAGAGTTGGATTGCTGCCCTTTGGGCACATTCAAAAATATATTAGCAAACAAAGTGCGTCCACGTCCATGGGAAATAAGTTCAAACATCTTGAGATATATATATATATAATTTGAGTTTTGTGCCATTGCTCTTCCACTTGCCCACAGATTGAACATGCGACCCAAGTTTTGTCTGATCTAGAAAACGTATCGAACATTATCGAACAGTATTGGCTGAGGGGCACCAAGTTTATGTCTTGGAGATCATGAATAGGCGTGAAGAAGCCATGCTTAACTCGACTATGTGTTTCGCTTTTATGAAGCTTCATCTTTTTATATGGTTTTTCTTGGCCCGCTTTACGTTCCCCAAATGTTTGCTGCCCCCACGGTGGTGTTGACAGTCCGCTGCATACCTCCGTGCCGATCTGGGATGCTCACGGCATCACGGTACTGTGCATCCCAATGGATCGGAGATAAATTCATCACCCATATGCGAACCATGGTGCTGGAATATGAATCCCATCATTTACCCCATTTTTATGGCACAGTTTTGTAGGTAAATATACTATACATATCTATACATGGAGCATATGGGATGTCTTGCTACTGAACGTCCCAATGATTTCGGGGATCACTGCTGGGAGTCTGACAGATCGTCAGATTTCTCGTCAGATTGGTATCGCTGGAAGTCTGGAACCCCATGGAACAATCCAGTCCCATAGGATCCATGGTGCTGCTATAATCTGCTATATATGGTAACATTTACCATCGATATACCCCAAATGTTAGCATATATACCATACATGGATCCTATGGGAGTGATGCTTCCCCAATCCAATCACCATGCCCCAGCCTCGAACAAGGTCACATTGGAGATTATACCCTGAGATGATAAGGGCGAAGTCACAAAAAGCGGCTGAATTGCAACAGTCCCATGATGTGTCAAAAATACACCAGTGACAAACCGTGCACTTTTATTATTGATTAAATATTATATAGGATGTGCATTTACATATTATATATACTGAAGTGAAAACTCGTGCAAATTTTATCCTACATCTGATCTCGTCAGGGTGCTCCAGTGCTCGGACCCCTGCTTCTGAAAGTCACAAACTTATCACGAACAGGAAATGCTATACAAATTTCGCGATAATAGGGTACCCATCCACATTTTGGGAGTGAATAAATATTGAATGAACTTTGAGCCACAGCATGGTCTCATTAAAATCATTTAAAATCATAGTTAACAACATTCAATCTTCCAAGATACATGTTTTTCATTGTTTTTCAAGGTATATAAATCTTCAATGAACTTCAGATTCACCAAGAAATAAAGGGAACTTCATGACATCCGAGCCGCCAGGGCCATCTGAGGCAACTCAGCCTGGCGGTGACCCATAGGATCCATGTATGGTATATAGGCTAACATGACTGGGGTATATTGATGGTAAATATATGGTAAATGTTACCATAGAAAAAGCAGCACCATGGATCCGTCATGGGTGATAGTGTATGTATATGAATGTATATGTGCATTGAAACATATTATAATCGTTTATAATATATGTCTTACACTGAAAACGATCAGCGCACCATCTGGGTTAGAGTGGGGTCCCTCATTTTGAAGCAAGGTTTTGAACCCTCTGCGGTTATGTCGTTCTGGATCGTTCTGGGCCCGGCCTGGCCCCAATCTACATGACAGCCTCTTTCACCCTCATCTCAGTGTGCTGAATTGGCAAACCTCTTCTTAGTTAGTCAGCCCCACCTACCAGCGCAACAACCCTGGTGAATCTTTTTGCACTGTCCTTGCATGAAACTTTTCGACATGGACCTCGTTGTCAACCAGTGCCTTAAGTCAAGCTGGCCGAGCAACGCTCAACCTGGGATTATGTTGAAACCTCGTTAAAACACTACAGTTCTTCATTCTTGAACGATTCAAAGCTCCCTTTTTTGTTGCGTTTCGCCACCCCATACCTCAAATATCCTCAAATGAAGGGTTTCATCACCAATCAGATGTGTCATCATATTGGTCATCGTCAGTTGATCACTTCTACACCAGGTCAGTGCGTCCGCAACGGAGGTCTCAGCAGACCCGAGTTTTTTTATAGTTTTTTTGGTCCCGACCGTGGAGACCGGGCCGTGTCATGAAAATCATTTTTGCCCAGTGGCTGTGCTGGGTGTTTCGCAGTCCCATGATGGATGTCTGGTGTTTTCTTCACGACCCATGAACGACCCAACACCCAGAACTTTGCGAATGGATCATCTCACTTAAATAAGATGGGCATTCAAAAAACAATGGATACCATCTGGCACTCTGGCATCATATCTTACTGTATCTGGCAATGGAATATATAAATATAAACTTATGGTGAATTAAGTGTCGGAACGTCATGGGTCCCCATTTTATAGAGATAAAACGCCGGGGTACATCCCCCCAACAGGGTCCTCTATAAAATTATGATGTATATGTATTGCATATAATTAATACATGTGTTTTTCTTGAACATATCTGAGACTCAATCTACGTCTACATGTTTGCACCAATGGAATAATATGCCATTGTCAGGTTACCAGAGGCCTTAAATGGCTCCCACTGGCGTCCGGCAATTTGCAGGACCCCAAGTCGACTTAAGGGTGGGCCATCTGGGGGGTCTCCATTCTCCAAGTCTCATAAGATCTCTCTTATACCTAAGACAAATGACATAAACATTTTATAAGATCTTATAAGTATTAGTCTATAAACACTATATAGTATAAGTATAGTATAATTTACAAATATTCTTATTATAAATGACATTATGAATTAGCCGGTGTCAATGACACTTAATATAGTTAATAATTTCTTCCTGCACTGCCACTGGATTTTTAAATCCACCTGAGTGGGAGTTCCGGGCTGAACACGGGCTGGCACACAGCTGTGATCTTTAGATAGGTGTACGGCCACATCACCTATATATATATATATATCAACTAAGTATACATATGTAAGGCGGGGTTTACAATCCCAGTATATCCCAGTAATATCAACACAGGATTTTGACAACCCCCCAGTTTATTCATAGGAAGTACCAGTTTTAATAGTAATGTCTATTTTGGGGTAACCCCACAATTATTTGTCAGGATTCATCAATCTGGGATTGACATTAAAGTACTAACCTCAGTCATGGGTTCATTCATATAACCCCATTAGAAGATCTGGTGGTAGCTTCATGAACGATTCTTTGCCCCAATGGTGTTGGGGATGTTCTCCCTAGCTGCCCTTGACTCTCAACTTTCCTCCGGGCAAATTACGTGCAACTCACATCCGGAACAAGGCCATTCCGTGCTGGTTTCCCTTACGAATCATCATTTTCAGTGAGGTCGGCTCGGTTGCGAGTGATTTGCTCAAGCTGGGTGCCACCAATTCTACCAACCAAGCGAAAAACACAGAGCTGCGCTGCGAGAGCTGGGCGATTTCTTGGTCTCTTGAGGCCACCCGGCTCCCGGGCTCGGTGCGGAGGATTTTTCACGCTGAATCCACTAGCCATGGCCATGGCCCATTTCTAGATCGTTTACCATGATTTACTTATTAAAAATGATGTTTTCTTTTTTTTATGGGGTGCACCAAACATCTGGGATCCATCCAGCAGTTATAACAGTTAAACCCTTCAAGCATCCACCATTTCATGAGATCACCAGAGATATCTTCAGAGAGTACTGGGAGTATCCTTGATATTTTTCAGGCGCTGATGCCCGCAAGAAAAAACCATCAAATGGTGCCACCCAAACCCAGTGGAGGGAACCAAATTGATCTTCCCTCATGATGAAATCATGGTGATGCAAAAATTCTTCTCCCCATTGCCCATGACGGATCCTTTTTCGGTGCTGCGAAAAAAATGGTGTGCCATGGATCCCATCAAGATTAACCCCAGTCATGTTAGCATATATACCAGCACCAGCCGGATCCGTCATATGATCCGTCATGGGTTGGATTTCAGGGGTAAATCGGTAAATACATAGCCCATTTTCCCCATTTTCCTGACAGTCACCCAGGGTCTGCATCCCCGAGCTCGGATGCAGCGAGTCACGGCACCTCCAGATATCGCGGCTTGGGGACGGTGAAATCAATGGGAAAAGCAGTGGATTTTGGAGCCGAAAATCTGAAGAAAACAGACCAGGAGTACCCAAAGAGGTGGGTGATTCACATTTTGAACATAGCAATTGACTGGAATTCAATTGCTGCATATTGCTGCTATATGATGCTATATGATCCACTCCGGTGAACGTGCTTAGGATCTTAGGTACCTTTGCAAACGCCTCGTCGATTCAACTCATTTGCAAATCTGAAAAGATTCCGGGGACTTCCCTGGAGCTACCAACCAGCGTTGCTCAGTTTCGAACCAACAGATCGATTGCAAGTTTGCACAGAGCTTCCCAAAATGTCCACAGCTTCCCCATGTTTCCCCAGCGTTGCGACGTCACCGTCCCGTTCAGCGTCCCTTTCGCAGCGACGACCCGTTGTGACGACGTCAGTCGGTGGGTCCAGGGAAGAGCCACTGCCACGTCTGATCCTCGTGGGTCTCAACTCCTCGGGCCGCACGGAGGTCGTGTCTCAGAGACTCGATGGAACCGTTCAGGCCATCAATCCTTGGTGAACCCAGATCCAGGTGATCAAATGATAAATAGGCAGGAAGGATCTGGAAGGATCTGGAAGGATCTGGTAACTTCTTCAGAAAATTCGATTTTTGGCTTTTCGATGAGGGGAAGATGAAAGTTTCACGAGGAACATGACCAAAAATGGAGGATTGATGACCGCAGTCTTCACCAATGATACCCATGCAACACGGACGCCTGCCCGGTGCTTCCAAAGTGTATGGATTACCGTAGCCACTAGTTGAAATCTTAACAAGAAAATGGTGGATCACCGACTCATTATACATGTCGAAGTGACGACTAGTCATCGCTTATACATGCTGAAAAACAAGAAAAGCTTGGTTCCAAATGCATTGGTTGCGGGTTAACAACCCAACCATCAGCCGTAAACAATCCAACTCGACGCTTTCTGGTTTCGACATATATCAGTTGGAGCGTTGTCATATAGTCCTTTGATCCATCGGTCACGTAAATACAACATGCTGCAAGGTAACTCTCATACAGTGATGAGCCCCTTACAGCCTCCATATGGGAAATTTCCCATTGCCAACCATGTTTTGGTTGTATCATGAGCCCCTTCTGAAGCGATCCCCATATCCGAACACACTGAGTGACACGCCACACCAAGGAACGCTTCGCAGATCTCATCTTCGAGTTCCTCAAGGGTCTTGATGGTGTCATGCTCATCCTCACAGGATCAAAATGCGGTCGGGCAAAGACACAAGGTCGGTGTTCATCTACCCATGACGGATCCTTACGGTGCTGCTATATATGGTGTGCCATGGATCCCATCAATATACCCCCAATGTTAGCATATATACCATACATGGATCCTATGGGCTATGAAATCGAAACTATGGCATTTATCAACAAACTAGTCTGAAGCACTGACAACCAGTATAGTGAGTATCTTCGCTGAAAGGTCTCTGGTTCGTGTTGCCAACTATACTCTTTGACACACCCCAAAATAGCTTCAGTACTCATTCTCCAACAACCCTTTCAATAGTTCCCACCAGTTGCAAAATATGCGTACAACCCAGTAATCAAACGCGGCAATGGAAAATTTGCTATAAATTAAGATAATTAAGGTTTTAATGGAAAATTCAACATACTACGTATATCAAAGTGCATTTTCCATTGCCATGTTTGATTCCCGGAGGTAAAAAAAAATGAAACCAAAGTTCTGCTGCATCATTTTTCAATTCTCTATATTTGATTCTGGTTTGCCCTTCATTGAAGCTTGGAATCCCCAAAGTCGAGGGTCTGTCGTCTGGTGGTTTTCCAGCCTTTTCAATGATGGCATGGGTATTCTTATGTTTGCTTCAATAAATTCCAGGCTTTCCTGATGACAAAAAACCGCCCTTGCCCAACCATTTTTTGGTAGACTCTCCACTCTTTGGTTGAATCACTCTGGTTGGCAAAATCCCCAGCAGGAACCACCCCCCCATCAAGGGATATACCTATATCTATATACATACATATGATTATGTGTATGTATATTAATGTGCTGTACGCATTGTATACATACATGTTTCAGAAACATTCTAGTGGACATACCTTAATTGCCAATCATCAACGAGTAAAAACGAGCTCCATTTTTTTCATCATGTAGTTGGGCAACTCAATTTGTAGCTCCGTGGCTCCCCCCATGTGTTCCTGAAAAAAAAATGGTAACCATACTTGGGGTTGCAGTTCCAGTACAGTGATAAGATGTGATAAGTGGATATATCCCAACGGAGGCTACAGATAGCCAGGCCAAAAAAAGGCCAAAATAGGCTATATCCCCATGACATAGTATTGATATCATTGATACCCTCTGGTCAAAGGAAGTTGGGAAGCAATTTCCGAGTTACGAATGACTTTTTACTTGGTGCAATTGACTATGATGAAGGGTGGTAGATCCTGTAACAATACATAATGTACCAATACATCACAAACCA
>Ga0126342_10014483_pt1 | contig 13922 bp, 12 predicted proteins | sample Cyp1metagenome_FD_92528 | JGI IMG/M metagenome (GOLD analysis project Ga0126342, IMG submission 92528) | Coral microbial communities from Lord Howe Island, Old Settlement Bay, Australia - Cyphastrea 1 metagenome | ecosystem: Host-associated > Invertebrates > Cnidaria > Coral ...
ATCTATATCTATATCTATCTATATCTATCTATATCTATCTATATCTATCTATATCTATCTATATCTATCTATATCTATATCTATATCTATATCTATATCTATATCTATATCTATCTATCTATCTATCTATATATATATAAATCTATATCTATCTATATCTATCTATCTATATCTATCTATCTATATTTATCTATCTATCTATCTGTCTATCTGTCTATCTGTCTATCTGTCTATCTGTCTATCTGTCTATCTGTCTATCTGTCTATCTATCTAACTATCTATCTATCCATCCATCTGTCTGTCTGTCGATCGATCGATCGATATCTACATCATTCTACATCTGTATGTCTTTATATATGAGTATTGTGGGAAGCTCCCTTGTCCCTGTTTGGAGGATCACCCTACTTAGCAACTCACTAGGAACAGATCCAGTTTCGGTGCTGGGACGAGTTTCGCTAGGAGCCCTGGTTCTTCTCTGCCGCGGTCATCGCAGCCACACTGGGACTTGATGGAAGATACCTGGGTATCTCGACATCCGATGTCAGATGCCATCAACTAATCCCAAAAAGAAGAGATTTGATCACCCAGTGGATCTATGAAAAATCTCAAGTACGTGCACTATTAAAATGAGAGAAAATTAGAGATCCCAACTAATACATCATCACAGATGGCTTGGAGTCCAAAAAATCCACCCCCCCAAGGATTTCCATGAAAGTTCCCATCCCCAGTGCCCCAGTGGCCTCATCCCTCGTCAAGGCCTACACGGTTTGGACCTCACGGCGGGGCACCCGGCGCGCAAGGCACGGCCCTTGCTGCTGCTGCTGCTGCTGGCGCTTCTGCCGTTGGCCTTGGGAATGCTGCAACGCAGTCCGGGGGGCGGCTTGGTGAGATGGGCATATGGCTGGGAGATCATGGAAAAATGGGTATATGCTGATATATGGTCCCAGATAGTCCCATATATAAATATATGTAATATGTATATATATATTGTATATGATTGTATTTACCATATTTGCAATTATTTACCATTTTAGGAAAAGGGCAAATGGACGAAAATCGTGGTAAGTCACTTTTCGAGTCCTTTGGGGGGTAAGGTAGACATATTAGAAGATTAGGATCAATCTTTGGGATACTGGGGTTTAACCAGTCATTCTTATGAACCACGACAAATGGGATGTTCATCCAAGAAAGAAAAGGTGGAGGGGGACTTGTGCGACTAAATGACAAAGTTGTCTCTCGTTTTCCTAAATTGAGGAATTTAGTTGCCGGAGCAAATCTGGAAAGTGGTCTCTTTTCTTCTTTCCGCAAGCTGAATGCAGGATTTTGCAGCATCCATGTTTTTTGATTGACACTATTACAAATGCGGCGTTTACTTGTGGAACAGTGGATCTCACAGAGTTACCTAGATGTTTTACATGTTGCGTTCTGAGACTTCTGGTTTGCTTAGCCAAGGGCAAGTGCAATCCCAAAGAATTGGGTTTTCAAAGGCTTGTGCCCCTAGGTGCCAACCACCAAGCCAACCTCACAGCACATACGACCATCGCCATTCGTGGATTCATATGCAATCGTCAGATGCATTCGTGGGTTTTTAAAGTTTAAAAAAAACAGAAAAAAACATTAGGTAATTCATCAAAATTCATCAAAAATCCATTTAAAAAAACAGTACCCTCTGGTAAACGTCTACATAACTATGGAAAGATCCACCATGCTATTAATGGGTAAATCCACTATTTCTATGGTCATTTTCAATAGCTATTTTGACCAGCCTCCAAGGCGAGTCGCGGACGATGAAGTGGACCTTCGTGGCCCTGTCCGTGGGCTTTGCCATGTGGAACCCCAGTGAGGAGGGCGGGCTGGTCCATGGGGCGCCCAACGGTCCGTGGGGATGATGTTTTTTTTCGGGTAAACACAAAGTAAACACCACATCAAAGTATAAGATATATAAGATGTTACCCTCTGGTTAGATGAAACTTGTTGACCCTGATTTTATAGCCTAGTTTTAATGGTTTCACTAATCTTCCAAGCCCGAAAAATGGCAGGGTCTATGTTAATTTACCAGAGGGTACTCACCTGAAACACAAGTTAGATGATCATGTGAAAGTCACCCAGCATTTTCAACTTTGTGAAATAGCCCTCCTTGGATTGAAATATTGCGGGTTCATGCGGGCATCTGCTACTAGGGCTGAGCGCTTCAGCCAAGGATTCCAGAGCTTGACATCAATGGAGCAGGCCTTTCCAACCAAAAAACTGATTGGATCTTCCATGATGTTATCCCTGTTGGGATGGTTGATGATGGTTGGAAGTGACATGTTGGCCGGCAGGAGCCGGTGGCGTTCTGGGTACATCCAGAGGAGTTGGGGGGTGGCGTTCTGGTTACATGCAGGGCGCTGAAACATGGGACCTGAGTGGCTGCTAAACCTCTGTGCTGGTTGATGATTATCGATATCTACACTCCCCGATATATGTGAACAATGTGAACATCATAATCCATGAACTGGAAATTCCTCTTAACCAGCCAGCATAGTGGACTGACATTGCGAGTCATTGAACCGTGCTCACCTAGTTCTGGAAGTTCTGAAACGCGATCTAGAAGGAAAAACACAAGAAAGGTACTTTCAACAAGAGATTCATAAGGACACTCGGATGTTACATGTTTGATTTCTTACTTGATTTAGAGCTACTATGACTTAGCGGTTTCCTAAAATGGAGGTACACCTACAGTAAATCATCCATTTTCATAGGATTTTCCCTGATAAACCATTAAACCATCCATTTTGGGGTATTCCTATTTATGAAACCCTCCATTGATATGCCTTCACCATGTTGCTGAACACATGCTGTTTGTTTATTGTGGTTGCCCTTGGGTAAACAAACGTGATAAACCCTTGAAGATCCCAAGTTCTAGCAGGAAAAAGCACATACCCTCTGGTAATTTAACATAGCTAATGGCCAGTTATAGTGGATTTTCCCATTGAAAATGGTGATTTTCCATAGTTATGTGACAGTTTACCAGAGGGTATAAACGAAGACCAAGGATGATCCCAACGAGTTTCTTGGTTAAATCACCTGAGGTATCTTACTGTACAATAGTTGCTTGCGACGATCGTCGCTCCAAAGCTAGATTTCTATGGATTTTCAGCACTGATTGCTGGGTGTAATTGGTCCAAGGGAAGGAAACTCCTCCAATCTCCTCTATAGTTGGAACCCAAAAAGCAACAAATTTACCGGGAAAAACCATCTGCCATATAAGCCATATAAGCCATGTCCATGTTTCAGCGTGCTATCGCTACAACTCCAGTGATTTCGTCTTGGGTATCGCCAATGAACGACGACCAGTACGGATGGATGTTTCATGTTTGAGAATTTCTTTGAAATCTCAGGCCATTACCTAAAAGTTGAAATAGAAACTGAAGATCAGAGTGACTATACCAAAACTTTCCAAAAAAACTCAAGACCTAAATGCATTCATTTGGAAATAATATTCGTAGAAACTAGCTTTTAATAGCTTTCAACCCTCCAAAACAGTGTGTTTTTGTTTCTCCAGGACGGCTCGTTGAGTGCCCTGGCGGTCGGCCATGCACTGATGTTGCACCTGCAACTGGCGGCGGTGCCATTGCTATCAGCCTCGGTGAGTGGATGCTGCCATGAGACGCGCGTGGGTGCCAGGTGGGTGGGATGGTGGGATGGGATGGGGGTGGGGTTGGGGGTGGATGGTGGGAAGGGAAGATGTTTTGAAATGACGAAAATAGCAGGGATCTTCCAAGTGGGAAAGGTGGGGGTGATGAGGACAAGCTTGATTTAGTATGATTTAGTATTCAAGCATCCAACTTTTGGAATGTTGGGGCTGGGGGTTGGGAAGGGGCCAATTTCATTTTAACCAAGTTTTAATTATATTCTAACTTGGGGGTGGGGTTGAAAGGGTAGATTATTCAGTTAGCCAAACCGTATGTCCACACTAATGTGTGCGTCAAAATGCGCAAGCAAAGACAAGACCACAAAGTATAAAACTGAACACCACGGCGTAGGCTTTATTACGGACCTCGGACCTTTGTGTCAGAATTTTGTGGCAGACTGTGCGCCTCACAGCGGGAGGCTTATTGAATTTCATGTGCACAATCATGGCCCAGACATTTACCAGGTTCACTCCGGTCAGATTTTGGGCCCCTCCTTCTACAATTTTCTGTAATTCAAGTGCAGCTATAGCTGTCCCAACCATGTGGCTTCAGGTGGTCCGGCAGTCTAGCCAATTAGGGTTGTTTGGAGATAGCAGACCCAATGGGTTCCCTATCGCAGCCATGGAAACTTTGTAGCTGTATACAAGCTGCTAGCAAAAGCATACCAAAATGAAGCTACCGCACGCACTTCTTCCTGGGATTAATGATGGTGTGGGAAGTGTCAAAGCCCAGCCCTCGGCCCCAAAACTGACACAATTTTTCGCCAAATGCTTCAAAGGTGGTACTTCTGGAAACGTGTTCAATGAAAGCCCGCAGCTGAAACCAATGACCCCTATAAGCAAGCAAATTTCAAGAACTTGGTCAAGAAATTGGCCAAGCGGACATGTTCCAAGGAGCCATGCGTTTTAGCGTACGACCTTGCTAGACCTGGCCAGTTTTATACATACCTTGCCTAGCACGTTTGTAAGGCTATTGGTAGCATGTTTGCACGCGAACCAAGCAGTTCCAGCCCAGAAACAGTTTGCTGTTTGCTTTTTACAAAGTCATGAAATGACGCTTCACGAATCCAAGCGAAGATTCCCCCATGCAAGAGCGCACATGAAAGGTGCTACGCACGTTTGTTTCATACACCCGCATACACCCCCAAACTTTTCCATGTAGCATCCTGGGCTGGGCTGTACAAGACTTATAGATTGAGGTGAGGTGGGCAAGTTGCATTGCTAGCATCGTGACCTGGCTATTTGCTTGTGGCCCCCAACCATAGCCCCACCAGGTGACAATTTCTAGCCGGACCGAGTGCCAGATCTACAGCCGAGAAGGGGGCCCATTGGGATTTACCCCACCAAATCACCGAAAATCAGCCCTGTCATGCCTACAAGTGTTCTAGGAGATGCAAATGCCCGTTTGGATGGTAGAGTAAACACCAATTTTGTTTCTTGAGCCATTGTTTCTGTGGTTCAAAATCCATACTTGTTCGTTTTTGTAAACGCAATTTTGTTGGTTAAACCATGGGGTCTAAACGAACCCCAAGTCGGTGACCATCTCGATAATCATGAGCAACCGTTAAATCGCACTGAATCAACAGTATTGCAAGGTAAACCACTAAATCATGAATGTCATATCGGTCTATTTATCATCATCATTCGTAACCAATAAACCACCATGAAATCCATTCAATTCCCCCATAATTTCTATAGTGCCACCATTGGAACCTGCAGGCGTGCCAGCGCCACCGCCTTAGTGGCCGTGGTCTTCCTGGCAGACCGCCTCGCGAAGTGGCTGCTGCCACAGCCCTCGAAATGGACGGCGGCCGGCTGCAACGCGCTGGCGGCGCTGCTGTGCCACTTGGATACTGGTGAATACTGGTTGAAAACTGCGAACACCGCTGAAGAATGATGATGATCATAGGGATATATTGGACTAGTACTAGTTGATCATGGTTCTGTAGTATGATAAATATGATTCAATGATGTTAGTGATGATAATTGGGATACATTTAACTAAGCAAAATGGTGATACAAATATGATCGGATATAATAGGGGTATCATGGGGTATAAGGGGAGTTAGGTAATTAGCCACGTGGCTGGCTGGAAAATTCACGAACTAGCCATGAAGGTGTTATATGATGGGAAAATCTTGTATGAATGGAGAATTGTCCGTTGCCACGTTTGATTGTCCGCAGAGTATTTAGTTGCAATTTCGAATGCTGCAAGTCCATGCAGCGTCGAGATGGATTGAACGTCATTTTCACTCAACCGCCTCTGAAGATTGATTCGAGGAGAATGCTGGCCCGAAAATTATTGAATGATATTGGATATATAATATGACGTAATGATATGATACATGCAAAAAAAGTATGACACTTCTGCGGTTCACCTACGATGATCAAACCCATGGATATTGTCGGTTTTTCGCATCCCCAACTCGGTCCAAGTCTCAGCTTGATGCGGCATATGGTACTTGACAATCCAGTGCTTGAGAAACATAATTTTAGAAGTTGTCCCTGTGAAAATTGACATCCTCCGAGTAGTCAAACATGGCAGGGAATTCCTGCAGAAATGGTTATATATATATATTCAATGGTAAAATCATCTCTAAAAATGAGGGATGAAAATCTGGATTTTCTCGATATCACTGGTGATTTCAATGGGCAAAACCTTCGATTCGAAATGAGACCTGGTGATATCCTTGGTGATTTCACTGAACGATGATTTCTGGGTGATTTCTGGGTGATTTCTGGCTATTTATAGTGGATTTTCCCATTAAAAATGGTGATTTTCCATTGCCTCAGGCCTCAGCTTCCCCGAAGCCAAGCGCCCGCGTCTCTCCGAGTGGGCCGAGGGCTACGCCGGGCTGCGCGCCGCCGCGGAGCGCGACGGCTTGGCGCTGAACGGCATCGGGCGGCCGCGGAACAACGGGAGGACGCCCGAGCTCAGGCAGTCCATGTCCAAGGAGAGCGGGGGGTACCCTCTGGTAATTTAACGTCACTATGGAAAATCACCATTTTAATGGGAAAATCCACTATAAATGGGCCATTTTCAATAGCTATGTTAAATTACCAGAGGGTACCATTTAGGATTCCAGGGTGATTTAAGGCGGGTTTGATGTGGATTTTATTGGTGATTTATGGGGATTTCATGGGATTTTATGGGACTTAAACTTAAACCAGCTAGCTAGTTTTGGGGCATTTTACAGGAGTTTATATAAGCCAACCAAATTTGGCATATTGAATGTGTCAACAAACTCGAATATCTTCATGTGTCCCTTTTGGTCGTATTGACGTTTTGACCCACATGCATCTGGGGAACCCAAGAATTCAATGTTTTGAACAGATATTAATACTAACACCCAGAACAATGTGGGTTGTTAAGAAACCGTAAGCCTTAAACCTAACCGTTGGGTCTTCATGTGGGTATGTGTCAAGATCGTTGACACACAAAATAAGATAGTTTAATAGGAACATCCGTTCAATTGCAATCGACGATTCAAAGGTATATTGTATATACACACAATATCATATTCTATATTTGAATATTTGTATATACAAATATATAGATAATATATAAATCCATGGATTGAAACTCTTCCTGAGAAGGTACAAAATACCACCTAAATCATAACCCCAAATACTTCCTAAGACGGCACTTGAATCCATAGGGTGTATATCTGTGTCTATATATATAGATATGTGTATATATATATACATATGAATTCATTATATATATATGTATATGTATATATATATATATGTATATATATACACAACAAATACATATCATCACATACTTGCTATTTGGCCAAATCTTTGGTCACTTCAACTTCCCAACAAAAAGCCAGGAGATTGTTGGGGGCCTTCGACGGCTGAGCCAGAGATTGCTGAAACCACCCATGGAGGAGCCTGAAGAGGTGCAGAGGGGCTCCTCATGGCTCCCTTAAAATGCTGGGCTTTTCCCTGCGGGAATCTAACAGTTTGCTATTGAAAAGGGACCATTTATAGTTGATTTACATATGAACAGTGGCGATTTTCCATATAGTTAGTTAGTAACAAAGGGTAAAGTCACGCATGAAACATGGGGATTTCATTGGGGGAAAATGCATGAAGATATCACCATCGTTAGATGATATATGGATTTGTCCAGTTATATCTCATTTAATACTAATTCTAGTAGGGAAAATGATGTTCTCAACAAGATTTTATTTGGGTACACTATTTTCAGACAAAACCCAATGAGGGCATTGAACCCACATAAATTGGAGTTTAATTAACCCACAGCATGTTGTTTTCTTGATTCAAAGAATCTTGATTTAGAGTTGCCATTTGGGTCTCAAAAGGGGCCCGAAAGGGTTCTTGAAATTGAGAACCCCAAAGACCATAAATATTGGCGGGTTTTTTTCGTCAGGAATCCCATGTTTTGGGGGATACCCATGGAACAGCACCACTCAGTTGCAATGGGGGCACCACTTTTGCGGAAGGTTCTTGGTGTTGGGGTTCCAAGCAGGAAGGAATTTGGCTTTTGCCCAGTGCCAAACCAGATCCAACTGCACTTGCAACTGATAGGCTTAGCGGCTAAACTTTATGGATAATCAGGGTATGGGCGCCAAGATGTTGCACAAATATAAGGTTGAGTGCTACCTATGCACAAGTTGTTTTTCTTTTCCTTGGAGTTTAGTAGCATTCTGAAAGAATCACCAGTCCACAGTGTCCTCAAAACCCTGGGCTCAAAGTATCTCAAAGTGCTGGATCTCTTCATGAAATCATGGAGCCCCCTGATCTTAAGGTAGGGATTCTGCTGTTTGCCGATCATTTCCAGATTCAATCCTCAACAAAAATCCGAGGTTCAAGCTGTTGCCCAGGGCCTTGAAAAACCGATTTTCTCCGTTGCCATTCTGCAGCCCAGCGCCAGGTACACGACCCCAGCTTCTGGAACTATTTGTTGCAGGAGCTGTGGCCCAGTCTGCGCGGGATGATCGAAGAAGACATCCTGAAAGGAGAGGTCCAGTCAGTGCTGCAGGACCGAAGAGCCGAACACTGGAGATGGGGAGAAATTGCTGGGGAACTGCAAGGTAAACAGAGTGGAAGATGCTAACAAAAAGATGCTGAAAGATGCTGAACTATCGGAAGAGTCAGTGCTTGATTCGTTTGATTCAGATGGCGGAAACTATGGATGTTCCACCAACATGTGAATAGAACCGATAGCTACAAAGCCTTTGGTCCAACATTCAGGGTTTGCCCCGTGGAATGTCAAGATTAACGAGAAACTCATCCTCTGAAACTACTTTATTGTGCTTTCAAACATTCAATTTCTATTTTTTGATCCCTATGAAATTAAACCTTCTCAAAGCCAACCGCACTTTTCTTGTGGTTTCAAAAGTTAATTGTCATTTTTTGTTGTCAGGCTTTCGAGCCCCTTTTAAAGCCGTTTGGGTTTGTCTGAAACTATGGTATGTACCTCTAAATCTGATGTATATATACGTATATATATATATGTGTAATACAAAATTCATTTTCTCCATGAAGCGCACTTTTTTTTGGGGGGGTATACTGCATTTCAGACACAGCAATTTGATAAAACATGTTGGTTTCTTGGCTTCCAAAAGCGTCAGGAGAATGTCACTGCCGCGCTGAAGTTCGATAGTGCCTTCCTGGGGCGGGAGCCGCCCAAGGTCCACTCACTACGAATGGTCTCAACTCAGAGGCTGCGGCAATTGGGCTGAAGAAATGTGGAATATGGCCCTGAAGAATGGCTGAATTGGCCTTATCTAAGGCCATATAACTATGGTTTATAACTCCAATAACTATGGCTTATTATATTTATAACTATAGTTAATGTTTTTTTTCAGGTTTGATCTAGCAATTTGTGGAGAGACATGTGAAAGGGCAAGAATCATAGTCTCAAGTTCAGTCTCAAGCAATCAAACTCTAAGATGGAAGATGGGCTTGGAAGATGTTGAAGATGATGTTCCTGTTCTTTTCCGGCATTAAATTAGGGAAGTATTGGCACCACATAGTATCACCTTTATCCTAAAATGTGCATTGAAACTTCCAGAACACAGTGCTGGCCCTTGTTCAGGCCTCTTCTTTCGTGGGGTCTTCTTTCGTGGGGATCTTCTGAAAAAAAGTCTCCATGTTTGCTGCCGGGTTTCCAGTTTTTGATGACATTCTGAGTCCAAATCTTTGACCCACGATTGGATGGTTCCAAATTTTGGATGGTACATATCTCCTGGGGTTTCCGAGAATGGGCGGTACCCCAATAGCTGGATGGTATATAATTGAACATTCTATTAAAATGGATGATTTTGGGGTACCTGCAACTGGTAGCTTTGGGGAGCAGTTGGACCAATTCAGTTGAAGAGATCAACGTCCAAGACCCGTCCGTGGTCTGAGAAGAAGAGTCTCAAGCAAGTCAGTTGCTCGGGCCAGTTCGAAAAGAGGTACACAATGAATAAAATGATGTTCTTCTCCCAATGATTATGCCGACAAGCCAGCATGCACTACGATTGCCAACACGATGGCACTTTTCCACATTGGCGCACAGCCATACGACGCTCACGGGGCCCCTTCGGACCGACACAGCAGCAGCATGGACATGAGTTCACCTGTGCAGGTCATGGGATGAAATCACATGAATTGCAGTACCCCCATTTCAGGAATTCCGTCCATATAGAAAGCAACTAATTTTGGCCTACAAGGTGACACCATGTGACACCCACCGCACTTGTCGGCCATGTATGGCAGGCCCGAGCACACCATTCTCTTAGTGATGGACACGGAGTTCGTCGGCAAGGTGATGCCCTTTGTGGAGTTTAAAGCCATAAGTTGATGCCATGTGAAAGCCGTAAAGTGCACGGTGAAAATCCAAGAACTCACCCTTGGGTAGACTAGCATAGCTATGGAAAATCACCGTTGCAATAGGTACAATCTACAAATGGACAATCTGCAATACGTATGTTAAATGTTCAGGCGCAAAAGACATGGACAATCCGGTGTCGAAACATTCTGGACGACCTTTTTTTCGGTTCCACACGGGGTCTCCATTCGCGGGGCTCATTGGGATCGCACGGACACCTTTCCCAATGACATCAGTGGCTGATAGCCTCACTTACACTGGTCACCTCTGGACTTGGAATGACCTCAGCTGACTTTGATATTGGGAAAGCAAACCACCAGTCTCCCCATATGGACACCACGCTCGGAAGGATGTGAACTTGACGCTGAAGCACCTGGGCCGGGTTTAGACCTGGATTTTTTTGGGGTGTTTCACCAGCCACAAATAGGGGATTTCACGCAAGAATTTGGGCTTGACCTACCAGAAACAACCCCCACTGGACCTGGAATGCACCAGGTGCGAAGGACCAATCAGAGTATCCTTTGGTTGATAACCCATCCTTGAAACAGTTTCAACATGGTTTTGTCTGAAAATCTAGAAGAGAACGTCCTGAATCCACTAGTTGACCATCGTTTTTTCCTCGCAAAAATGCCGCTAAAATGGGGTACCATTTTCAGACAGACATAGTGACATTGTTCCTACATCCTGCAAATCAATTCAGCATTTTTCCTAAGAAAATTCATCGACCACGGGCCGTGGCCTTGATTTTCAGCAATGACTAATCAGTCTATACACATATATAGAGATACATAGAGATACCTATTGTCCTAGTCTAGCCCATTCTAGTAGTTACAAGTTCATTTCATCGTAATGACCAAATATCATTCCCATCACGTTAGTCATGACGACAATCATATTCAACAATAATTATTAGATCAGACACAACAGATAAACATATATCATATATAGCAATTGATAGACATCATTGTGATAACAAGTACCTAGACACATTCTGCGCATGCAATTTAACATAGCTATGGACAATTACCATCTTTTAAAACGGTAAATCATCGAACGAAATGGGCCATCCGCAAACTGTAACCACAAACTGTAACATGTCTGACCGGAAGATATATCTTGTATAATATTGTATATTCGTCCCATCATGTCCCTATGCGGAATCCTCTATATTTGATTGTTAATCCTACATTTGATTGTTATATTTGATGGTTTTTCATTAACCCCTAATATTTTCCAGGATATCAAATAAATGATTTCACCTAATATCCCTAATATCCTCTATATTTGATTATTAATCTCCAGGAGATCACCGAATATTTTGCCCAGCCAAAGCTTTGCCGCCAGGCTGACCCTGGGCAGCTTCATGGGTTTGTCCTTGGGCGTCTCGCAACTCTCGCTGCGTGGCACGCTCTTCTTGGCCTTCCGACACCTTACGCCGCACCTGCCGTGGCTGGGCTGGCAATGGGCTGGCAGAACTGCCAGACTTTTGAGAGAAAAGTATGGTGAATCCCTTTTCTTGGCCAGAAAAGATGAGAAAATGCTGGTAATGGTGCCCAGTTCATGTTAGTTCGGGATAATCCCCTTGTTCAGTTTTGAAGAACACGTCAGGAACGGTGGATGTAGGGGGACAAAACCCATCGTCAGTTTGAAGCGGAAGGGATTCTGGGCACCGGTACAGACAATTTTTCGTCAACCCAACTGCACGCCCTCAGTAGATCAGTAAGCTTAGTTTTTCACTTTCTTTACTTCGTGTGATCCCCCTCAGAACGTGACAATTTATGACTCATCAAGCTGCTCTTTGCTCGGACCAGTCTTGTGATGGCTTGGCTCAGGGTGGTAGTGACAAACTTTCAAAGACACCGCCATTCGTAGCGCCATTCGTAGCTACTTGTACCATCCATACAAGCTATGCCTGGCTGGCGACCGATGTTGCTTATGCAGCTGTGCCCGCTATGCCTACTGGCCCTTGCAACCGACGAGTGTGAGAAGGACTGGTTGGTGTTTTTATTTTTATTTTTCCATATATTGGGAATGTCATCATCCCAACTGATGACTTTCATATTTTTCGGGTTGTTTCACCACCAACCAGAGGAAGTTGCGGCTGCCGAGAGCTCACTCATTCAGAAGCAGCTGTCAGTGCACGAGACCCAAAAGGTCGCAGTCCATCCATGGGATGAGCGCGTCTTTGTGGTTGGAACGAACCACAAAGCAGGCAGCCAATTGCTTCGCAACACCATGGCCCACGCCTTTGACCTGCTGGGTGCAACCGTGAGTTGCAGATATATGCACCATGACCCAAACGGCAGCGTTGATCATAGTGTGACCAGCCTGAACGTGGACAATGAATGTGATCTCTTCCCAGCTCCCATCCGATTTCACAACCACATCAACAAAGAAGACATCTTGCAGCTGCGACAGGAAGTTCACAGCGTGAATGCTGGTCTCCGGGGTGTGATGATTGTCCGGGACCCTCTGGAGATGGTGGTGTCAGCATATTGTTATCACCACCGGGGGGCCGAACCCAGAAACCCCATAGAGATGGGAATGATGCAGATGGCTCCAGAGGAGGGTGTGCCCAAAATGGCTCTGCGGATGCTACCGATTCTTCAGCTCATGCTGGGTGCGTATCAAGTCAGTGCGCCTGATATCTTGGTGGTCCGCTATGAGGACTTGACTCATTCTCCTGAACGGTTTGATTCGACCGTTGAACAGATTATGGATTTCTTATTTGGAGATGAGATTAGTGACCTGCAAAGGGCCTTGATCAAAAGGGCTGCTCGAGTGGAGGATCTCAACCGAGCTCATGATTTGGGAGTTTCGGCAGACAACGACGTCAACCACACCAGTGATGAAGACGAAATGACTGCTGCGAGAGCAGCTTTGTCATTGATCTCCCCAGAGGTCTATGCAGAATATGTAAAGTTTCGAGAAGGGCTCGGCTACGTGTGATGCCACGTCATCTGAGAGGGTAGCAAAAATGAGTCAACATTATGATTTCACACAAGGTGAACAACTATTGCCCTTTCAGTCAGATGTTTCGTGAAAAAGCAGAGGTCCGCCGGTTTGGACGGGAGAGATTTGCTGAAAAAATGGTGGGTTTTATGATGTCGTTTTGTTTCTGGCAAATGAAATCAAAGGGTTTCAAGTGGATGAGAAGGTTGGATCTAGCGCAGGGCCGAAATCAGAGGCAACAAAAGACAGAAGATCTGTTTGAGATCATTTGAGGTTGTGTGTTTGCAAAGGTATTAATTATATATATACACGTATGTATATATATAATATACCAGTAGTACCGCACAAGGCGGTGGCGGAAGTTTCAAAAATAGGAAACCTATAGGAGAGGTTGGTTGTTGTGAATCAGGGATGGCAGAGCGAATCCACTGATGGACCGAAAGGTGC
>Ga0126342_10014484_pt1 | contig 13921 bp, 16 predicted proteins | sample Cyp1metagenome_FD_92528 | JGI IMG/M metagenome (GOLD analysis project Ga0126342, IMG submission 92528) | Coral microbial communities from Lord Howe Island, Old Settlement Bay, Australia - Cyphastrea 1 metagenome | ecosystem: Host-associated > Invertebrates > Cnidaria > Coral ...
ACCAATGCAAGGCTACCTCGTCGAGGTCGGCTAATTCTGATGAGCAAATTAAGGGCTGACCTCGCTAATTCCTGCAACCTGCCTCGTTGCCTCGGCTGTCCTCGCTATAATTTGTGCAGATCAGATCCATTAAATCTATAGATATTTCCCCATGGATTTCCCAGGATGATCCTCTGGGAAGATGGGCAAGAGCTCAGCCTGGCGAACCGGCGAGCGTTAAACCCGAAACCGAAACCGAACAAGGCCGGTTTCGAAGGATAGGAGTTAGGTGAACTATATAGTAAATATAGGGTATAGTAAAAGAAAACAATCCATTTAACTATCCATTTAACTAGCCATTTATACTATAGGGTAATAGTTAATGAAGTAAATATACTAATAGTTAATTTACTATTTAGTTAAGAAATATATGGATAATATGGAGAAACAATATGGATAATCTATGGATAATCTATAATCTTTTATGGTTTAGATTTATGGATAAACAATATGGGTAAACCATAAAACCATAAATATGTGGTTAATATACTGTTGATATAATATACTGTTAATAATGGTTAATATATGGTTATTAAATTATATGGTTAATGATGGTTAATAATAATAATATAACCATAAACCATATATGGATAAACATATGGTAATATGGTAAACTATAGATACTATGGTTTATAGTAAATGGATAACTTGGATAACCTATGGTTTACCACTATAATTTATGGTGTATATATATATCCATGTTATATAATTTTAGTAACCTATATAAATTAATGATAGATACCGGTAAATTAATGATATATAAATAGCACAACTCCATAAAATTCCACATTTCGCAGATCTTTATGATGGACTATGTTAAATTAGACTGCTAAGCTATGGTTTTTGATACTATAGATCTATAGGAACGACTTTATAGTGGGTTTAACTCTGGTAAACTAACAGAAATCGAACATTTGGGTGGTTTCCGGCTCGGAAAGTGATCTATAACCAGTGGCTTCCAGGGCTTTCTCTGGCTGAAGGTCATACTTCATCCAACAAAGCGGCAGTATGGGGATTTCCATCAAAAGCACCCCAAAAAGGTTGGTTTCCAATGGAACATCCTATTAAAATATGGACAACTTATGAAAATTTAGGGGTACCGATGGGTACCGGTACCACCATTTTAGGAACCCCCCATATTTTGAGAGAGACAAGTTGGGATGATGATTCAATGATGGACTATGGGATGGTTTTTTGGGGCACCTTATTTTCAGACAAACCCAACTATCAATGCTAGCAAACATGATGATTTATGTGATTTAAGAAGAACACGGATTGAGGATGGATGCCATCAACAATTCTTCTAATTTTAGAGGATCCACACCATGATTCTTCAATTTGCCGAATATTGCATGCCACCAAGAAATGAACATCCTATAAAATATAACAGAATAAGGTATTCATCCATCAATTTTGAAGGTGCTGAAATGTTCGATCGTATGAAAAAAACGGGGATAGAAGTGATCAATGACAAATTGCCTGCGAAAAAATGTGGGAATTACATGAACATGTTTTTTCATCAAACTAGCAGGAAGAGGAGATCTGTGAGCATAGATTGGGATATCAGCTGCAGTTGCCACAAAAAAAAAGGTGGTGATAACCAGAGCCCTGGTCCTGGAAGCATCTGGGCCCCAATGATGTTTGCTGGTGTATACACTCAAATATCTATAAAGTATTATATACTTATCTGCAAAAAATAGAAAAAAAACATCCAACTAAAATAGTGATTTTTTTTCTATCTTTTCCGGAACTATAGAATATGCCATGATATCATATCTCTACCACAAACTTGTTGACCTAGCTAGTAACAAACCTAGGTATCTAAACAGCCCTACCTTGTATACCCCAAGGTCGTCATTTCTGACTCATGGCTTACCCAGCATGTGGTGATAGTCCACAAGCCAGTGGCTTAAGGGCGGCAATCCATGAGGTTCCATGAGTCGGGGATTTTCTTGGTATTTTTATCCCCAAATAGTAAAGTTGGAAACGTGGAAAATCTGGGGAAAACATCATCTATAACATCCTGGAAAGACTTGTCTATCTATGTTGGGGGTTGCTATTAATAATCAGTTTTGCTAGGTGCGAGACTTGAATTAACTCATACCGAATTAAATGTTGGTCAAAGACTCAAAGACAAATACCCTCAACCCCCAAAACCGGAACGTTTGAATAAAAAAACGCCTAAAAGAAATGGCCACTCCGTCTGTGGTTGTCTGGCCGTAGGTAACATACCTTATTTGCTGCAGTTTTGTTTGGTTGCTCAAATACCAATCTATCCTTGGTTGAACCTTTTTGTGCTAGTTGAACGCCGTTGCTACCGTGTCCACTTGGTCAAATACCCGCTCAATACACCCATCTACTGCTGCTATAGTAAGGGTCCCTCAAAATGTTGATTTCCCATTTCACTATGGGTTTCCCCCTTGAAAATTACCAATAACTTGGATGAGTCTCGGATCCCCGGTTGAACGCTCGGCGAAGCGATCCAGATCCAAGTGACGAAGCGGATCAACTGATGCGAACGCATCAACTTCCGGTGCAACCTCAGAAGGGTTGAGCCAGTTGCGCCCCGAGATCAGGATGTGTTGAAACAAATGAAACATGATTTAGTTGGAGAAATGGAGTGTCCAGATATGGGTGTATGTCTATCTATATATCCGCCGACCCTGGCTGCGCAAGGGGGAGTGCGTAAGGGAGGAAGAGTTATCAGAACACCAAGCTACTACAACAACAACTACTACTACTACGACGACGACTACTACTACTACGACTACTACTACTACTACTACTCCTACTACTACTACTACTACTACTGCTACTACTACTGCTACTACGACTACGACGACGACTACTACTACTGCTACTGCTACTGCTACTGCTACTGCTACTGCTGCTGCTACTACTGCTGCTACTACTGCTGCTACTACTGCTGCTACTACTGCTGCTACTACTGCTGCTACTACTGCTGCTACTGCTACTACTACTACTGCTGCTACTGCTACTGCTACTACTACTGCTACTGCTACTGCTACTGCTACTGCTACTGCTACTGCTACTACTACTACTACTACTACTACTACTACTTAGTACTACTACTACTACTACTAGTACTACTACTACTACTGATGACATTCCCAATAGATGGAAAGTCATGATTCCAAACCACCAGCCAGATCATCATATATCACCATATATCCCAGTAACATCCACTGATTGGACACTGTTAGTGACAGTGACAAGACATTTGCCCAGTCCCCATGTATGACCAACCAGTAATGGATGGAACATGGTCCATTTACTTGGATGTTTTACCTCTTAGCCTCTGAGCTAAGGGGTGATTTTCCACAGCACAACGTGAACTTTCCGGGAGGTGCCATGTTGCTGGTTACTTGTACATCCCATGAAAAACCCATGATATTCCCATGGTCGTTGGGTATATTTCCCATGAAAAACCCATCAAATTCCCATCACTTCCCATGAAATTTTCCAGCATATAGTCCCCATGGATGTTCAATTACCGGAGGGTATATGATTATGGGTCAAAACCCTGGTACCCGGTACACTAAAATAGCTGCTTAATTGATGGTTATTACCCTCTGGTAAACTAACATAGCTATGGAAAATAACCATGCTATTAATAAGTAAATCCACTATTTCTATGGCCATTTTCAATAACTATGGTTGTTTACCAGTGGGTAAATGGAAAATCCCATATTATTGATAGTGTCATATATGGTTAATATATGGTTAACGTATGGTAAATATATGATCACTAGCAATAACCTGTAATTATATATTATCCCCTCACCATATATGAACCATATATTAACCATATGCCATAGTTAATATTAACCATATATGATTTATAGGTAATATTATCTGGTAATAATCTATATTAACCATATATTAATAGGTAACTTGACCCATCCACCTTCATCCAAGTGATCCAAGTGCCACACCCGTCGCGGCCGATGGAGACCAGATTCCACGGGGCGGTGACGTTTGGAACGGTCTGTTCGGCCACATAACCTGCAGCGGACCCCGGGGTGACCCGGGGTGACCCGGGAAATCCCGGGAACTTGTGGACTATGTATGGCTATGAGTCAACATTGGGACCCGGATGGTACCCTAAAATAGTTGGTTGGATGCAAAAATGTCCTGAAAGAAAAGCGTGCGGTCATAGGTAACTTGACCCATCCCCATAGGACATCATAGGACTATGTCAAGAGCTTAGGATGTAATTATAGTATCAAGGTGAACTACGATTTTGGATTTTTGGATAAGGGTTCAAAACTCATTGAGGAAAATTGATCCTGATTTTCTGAATATGATATGCCAACTTCTTGCACTGTGGCTCGTTCGGAAAAGGTGGCTGCATTGAAATCAATTCCTCCGGAATTTGGGACATCCAAAAGCAATGCTTGGGTCCCCTGCCAGTTTTTGAACTCAAACAAACAGCATGTGGATCGCACGCAAATTCCATGATAAATGATGATGAAATACTGATCATACACGAAAGGAAGCAATAATATTCATTTGATAAACTAAGACAGCTATGTAAAATCACCATCTTTAATAGGTAAATCATGGTAAATCAACTATACATGTGCCATTTTCAATAGCTATGTAGAAAATTACCAGAGGGTAACTACTGGAGCACATTCCTATATCTCTGGACATTTTTGGTCCCCATATTTGCCGTGTCGATTTCTGTCCCCTTCTGTCGCCTCTCAACATCTTCACGAAGCCTTCTTGTGCCACGATGTTTTCTTCCACCTCCAGCTAGGTCAGAGGTCAGAACCACATCCAACTTGGTGACTGAGAAAAAAAAAGTCAGGACTAGAGAACTCGCCATATTTTATGTTCAAGGATTTGGCCTCAGTTTTCGATTGATTCAAACACTGAAAGGAACACCCCAGAGGAGTAAAAAAAAACAAAGGTTTCTCACCTGGATGTAGAATTCGCTCAAGGACGCCGCCGCAGCAAAGAGCACAGCCAACTCGTACTGAGGCCTAGCGTACGGTGTACGCAAAGGGCATTGCTGGCATTGCTTCTCAATGACACCAGAATCAAAGTCATAGGCGTCCACATCAAAAAAAATAAATCTAGAAAATCAAGTTGCTTCAATGTGTTTTGGACAATCCAATACGTGCGAAGAGGCTTTCGCCCTAGAAATATCTCGAAATCTTCATTAGAGGGGTATATACTGTACCCATAGCATCCCTAGAAACTCTAATCACCAAGCTTGGAACTTTATCCAATAAAGCCTCCAAAACCATGTGGACTAAGTCGGGGGCTAAAAAAATATTCTAAAACTTCGGTAGGCCTCCGCCTGGCCCTGTGAAAAAAAGTCTATTTCCTCCACAATCAAATCTCAATTCCCCACTGCATGGAGACCTACCAAGCTTGCTGCACGAATCTGTGGAGTGGTGTGGCTCAATGAAATATCCATGTGATTCTCCAATTTCCCAAATATCAACATGTAGATTTATACGACCTTTCCACCCCATCAAATCCCACACCGTTGCGGCTCATTGTTGGTCGGAAAACCTGACGGGTTTGAGTATCTCCTATTTTGGGTCAATCAACTAAAAAAAACATCAACCTTTCAATGAATGCGACCAAACATAAAAGCTCAAAAATCACCCACAAATCGGGACATTTCAAGCCATAATTATATAACATATATATATATCGATATCGAATCACAAAAAACAATCACCCAGTAAGGCCGTGAAGATCCCCCCAAAACTACTCAGCATAATAATAGATGTTATAATATGTATATAATATGTATATATATAAATAAAATAATATATATATATAATAATAATAATAATAATAATAATAATATATAATAATAATGATAATAATAATAATAATATTATATATATAACGTAATAATTATATATATATTATAACAATAATTATATATTGTAATTATTATGTATATATATATCATAATAATAGTTATATATATAATAATAATTATATATAGTAATTATTATATATAATAATAATAATTATTATTATTATATAATAATAATAAAAATAACAATAATAATAATAATAATATATATACATGGAGCTTGGTAGACCATCGGCCTGCCATCTACATAGAACTTCTCCGGCGCGCGCACTGCCAGCAGCTTTCCGGCCTGGTGTTTTGTGTGACGGCATACGGACGGCATAAAGAACGACCATTTGAGGATGAAACATCAAGGTTTATGTTTATGTTGTATAAATGGTAGTTTATATATTACATGTGTTTATATGATTTTATATGTTTCAATATGTTTCAATATATGTTGAAAAATGTCTGATAAACCACAACAAGTCTGAAATTTGATGACTCGGGATAACATTTAATTAATCAATGTGGTAAAGAAAAAACATTGAAACGTAAACTACCATGCGGTAATCAATTGGAGTAAACTACGATTTGGCAGTCATTGTTTGATTCCGCATTACTGTGCAATTGAGAAAAACTATACCCTTCGGTAATCAACATAGTAATGTGGGAAACAAAATGCCATAAACAACTACCATTTGGGGATGGTTTATAGCACCCATAAAAATGGTGATTTTGCGGATGGTTTATTGCATTTGGTTTACCACATTACTCTTCAGTAATCAAACATGCTAATGAGAAATTCCCCATGAATGGAAACCTCAATTGGAAAAGCATCGAACTCAATGGTGGATTTTCCAGCTAGCCATGTTTGATTACTGGAGGGTGTTCCTTTGTAGCCACTGACTTACCACAATCCCGAAGAGGTCAATGTGGGGCGTTTTGCTAACAAGAACCGCAACCATGCGGCACTGTAGAAAACATGTGTTCAACCAAGGAAGCTCCAAGAAACGTGGCTTTGCGAAATGGGTTTGTTCAAACACCAAGATGAAGTCTCTGGGGATTACATGATGAACCAATATATACTGAGTGGTTCAGTGGTTTCTGTGGTACCGTTTTCAAAGAATATCCACTGGCATCATCTTCCCAATAGAATCAATAGAACATGGTCAACCAAAACCACCATAAACCACCATCCAGTTCAACAGAGCTTCCCAGTTCGTCGGATTTTGCACAGGAAGAAGTAAACATAACCTGTTCGCTCAGAACTTCTTTTCAATGTCCGCTGCCTCTTCATTGTTTCACATCGACTTTGGACGTGAAGAAACGCGAGGTGCTCAGAGAAGAAGTCAGCCCAATTTACCCTGAAAGTCAACTGGTGTAGTCTGTGTTATCAGCTTTTATGTACCATGTCATAGAAAACATTCAGAAGTGACAGTTTAAAAATATCGCAATGGTAAGCTGAGTCATTGGGATGTTGTGGGACATCGATACAGAGGTTGAGATTTGGCTATGCGGATGATTTGTTCAGCTAGTGAGCATATAGGAATCTTGGCTGCTTTCTCAATCATCAGAGACCGACATCGGCCGTCAAAAACAGTTGTAGAATCAGATTCTAATTCGTGGATTACAGGAAATCAACTAAAGCAGCTTCGATTTTTGACCCTAGAATCAAACCTCAACTTTCAATTATTTCAAAAAGGATAGTAGCCCAAGCATGAATAATATAACCATCCACCAACAGCGGCGAAACTTTGGGCGTTGCGATGTCTGACTTCTCATCACCACGGTCAACATCTCAGAGAAAGGATCGCCTGGACTGAGAGCGATGTTACATCCCCCAATCCTTGGATCAACAAAGTCAAAAAGGTTTGTTTGCACACCCTTTTGTTTCCTTTTTGAATAAGGGGGAATTGGGAAGGGATGATTCTAGAACGCTGCATTGAATCATCTGCAGTGTTTAGATAATGTTTTCATGGGCCTACCAGAGAATCATGTTGCAACTGGGGCCTCTCCAGGCAACATGTTCCACTTTGATCCCCCCGGCAGTTGCTGCAAGAAAGGCTGGAATCGCCCCAAAAAAATGGTCTGGAATTCAAAAGTAAAGCCATAGTGCTCTATCCCCAATTCCTTGTGGTTCTATCATGCTCTCTATATATATATATATGAATTTGGGAAGGCAAAGGACTGATCTTGGCCATGTTTCGAATCAAAGGATCCAAAGGTAGATACGCAATTTTCACACACCTTAGATTGCCGATTCTGTTGGTTTAAGGGTGCCTGAGATGCCATCTGGTTCCGAGGACAGGTTCGCACTAAATGTCTGAATCATCTTTCAATTGAATATCAATGATCATCACTCTTCATCATGTGTTTCCATGTTTTCCAACATGTCTATGTCCCAATTTTTAATGTCCACTATATTCCCACTATATCCCATTCATCTGGGTAAATTAAAATAATCCACTAACCTGAAATAAGGCCATTTGGGGATGATTTCCCTTATTAACCACGATTCCAGTGAGGTCGCAGTGAGGTCGTTATAATTTACCCAGATTAATCTATATATTAATCTACTATGTTTGTTGGTTAAATCCCCATCTAGACTGGAATATGTTTGCAATATCCATGCTGGAACGGCACCTCCTGCGGGCTGAATGGAAGCGTGAGTAGCGCCAAACCTCGTGTTGCATGAACAAAGCACTTAGCCTGATGACATGGAAAGATTGATATCCGTGCTCCAAAAAACTTTAATGATATATCATATATATATATGATATATACTGACATCATCTGATCTCTATATACTGATATCATCTGAAAATATCTGATTTCTATTGCTTCGAGAGACCCAATGTTTCTTGTGGGCCATCCAGGCTGTGGTGCTCGTTTGGGAGAATCACTCTCCTTTTTTCACGAAGCAACGAGGAGAGAAGAATTTGCACCGATTCACTCAATGGTCAATATGAATATGTCATAATGTTTCATGTGTTTCATAATATTTCATCATGAAAAATTGTTAACATCTCAGATTCTCCCAACCTGACCCGCACAGGCTGAGAGATCCAATATGCCGCCATGGGTGGCAACTGGGATGACAAGTCCCCCAACTGAGCTTGGCGGTCTGGTAATCAAACATGGCAAGCTGGGACAGCTGGGAAATCCAGCTGGGAAAGTCATCGCAAACCCCAAAATGGCTGGAATTTCCAGCCACATTTGATGACACCAGAGGGCATATACCATATATCATCCCATGAATATCCCATGAATATTCCATGAAAACTATCTTCTACTATAACTATATCTACCACAAACATCCACAAACCATAGTTCACCATGTTTTTAGTCACCTGACAATTTGATCCATGTTTCAATCAGAAACTCAGTGGCGCCTCTGGTGCCACCAACGGCAGTTGAGCACCTTGCACCATATCCTTGGGATCAACAAAGGTACAGCATGTCATGCAGTGCTGTGACCATTGTGACCGGAGCATTAGATGAAGGTTTCCATGTCGTCATGGTGGTACCCCCACAGCTGGATGGTTGATTTCATGGAAAATAGCAATCTAAAATGTGGTTTATAATGGAACATAGCAATGTAAAATGGATGATGGTACCCGGGGTAGCCCTATGACTCAGGAAACCGAACATTAAATGGAACCCCGCAAATTCAGCAGTTGTCGGAATTCATTTGGAAAACTCAGGTAACTGACATATTCAGCCAATGGCTTTTGGAAATCTTTGAAAGCGGGCACTTGACATCTGCTGGTGAGTACTTTCTAAGGTCGTTTCAGTGTTTTTTGAAAATTCAGAAAGGTTTTCCAGGGTTGAAAGACCTCGCCTTTCGAGACCATCCATGTATGTTGAATGTGCATATAGTACAGTATAGTATACTAAATTGTATTGTAGTAAAGTAGATTATATTGTATGATATCATATGATATCATATGATATCATATGATATCATATCATATATATATATATATATATATTTATCTATATTCTACGTGAAATGTGTGTATATATATACATATTACATATCTGCTTTATATACTTAAATGCGCAAACGGCCGCCACTCATGTCGTTCTACGTCTCGTTCCACCAAGGCACTGGAGTCGTTTCTGGGCCATGGCCATGGCCTTGGACGAATCCCATAAGCAGGGATGGGAAAGTTAATCATATAATATATATATATATATGGGGTATGTTCAGAGAAAACCATAACTGGTTGGTGGTTTCAACCAACCCCTCTGAAAAATGATGGAGTTAAAGTCAGTTGGGATGATGACATTCACAGTATGTGGAAAGTCATAAAATTCATGTTCCAAACCACCAACCAGATAATACAAGAAGCCCCATTTGGATTGTTTTAAGGGAAAATTCAGGAAAAGCCATGGGGGTCTGTGGATTTCCCATCGGGATGGGAAGTCATGAGAAATCCTGGCAATGACACCCCTAGAAACGTCGAGAACCTGAGAGAATTCTGCCTTGAAATTAGGATTACGCAAACAAGTTCGTTTTGGAATGGTATGACTGGTATGACACTTCCCATATCTTCCCATCATTTCGTCTGTAAATATCCCATCATTTCGCTATCCAGAAGCCCAGTCATCCCCAGGCGTTCAGTTTCACGATGACCTCAGTCTCCCACTATAATCCTCATAGCCTCCATTCCCATAGCTGTAATCTTCCTGTCCTGCGGGACAGCTGTGACCACCAAATCGTGTACATGGCGGGTAGGTCGTTACCCTGGAGATAAAATATGTGTTCTTCAAAAAAAAACATCACTAAAATGGGGAATATGTTTGGAAACCCAATAATTTAATGAACATTACAGTATTCTATCTACTTCAGGATTACTGTATGTAAAATTAAGGCACAATGAAAGGCAAACTTTGGTCCACTATTTGCTATCACATCTTCGTCGCGCCCAACGCTGACCCGTTTCCAACAAAGTGGACCCCAAAAATCACAATTTGATGATTCTGGTTGTGTTTTCCTACAGATATGGTTGGATTCGGGAAAATTAGAGAAACCCGGCCACATGAACAAACAGGATCAAACAGGTGCATGAACAATGATTGACTTCATTCATTCAACTCAAAATATCGAGGACATCCGAAAGAGTTGTTGCTCTTCCCAAGGGTCATTTTCATTCGTTTTCCACTACACTGCAAGAGCTGTTTCAGGTGAGCACTGGTGACACTGATCAAATTTATCCCACATTCCCACAGCTACAAATTTCCGTGAAGTTTACACACGAACCCGTCAATCCGTCCTCCCCCATAGCTATAGTCTCCTTCGCCTCCATAGCTATAGTCTCCCTCCTGAAGGTTTGGGATCGACAGTGGAGATTTCCCTCCAAAACATCAGGCGTTGTTGGAGGATATGCAATTTTCGATCTTTTTTTAGCGACCTTCCATGACCTTCCCCAATTGCTGGCATAGCATCAAGTAATGCCCCGAGGTCAGCCGGGGGCACGCTGTCTAGTTTAGAGTCTTCACTTGTTCACCAAAGTTGAAGTCAAACTCAATGTTTCCAATCTCAACCAGTGTGAGCGGCAGCCCAAAGACTTTTGGATTTCTCTTCTTTGCTGGTTGGTGAATGCAAAATGTCAGTTTCCATGAGTGACAATTCCACTAGAAAAGGTGAGTACCCTAGAGGAATTACACTAGACAATACATGTCTATACAAGTGAATTCGACACCGTTTTGTTCATAATATCCCAGTTCTGAGTGGTCAAACCTCAATTTGGTGGTGGTTGTAGGGATAAATACCAATTGGTTGTTGCTCCATGTGATGCACAGTCTCTCCTGGGCCATGTGGTCCTGTTCTTCAATCTGCCTGGCATGGCGAAAAACGCTGGAGGTCAAAAATGCACCAAAGTTCAGCCACTGGTTCGTGGATTCGTGGAATGGGGTGGACATCATTTGGTGCTGTAACGTTACAGTTTAATATTATCCCGGCAAGAGACCCCAAACAGCGTGGGGGAGTGGGAGGATAATGTATGACAATGTTGTTGTTGATGATGATGATGATGGTGATGGTGATGAGGTTGATAATGTTGCGGACGATGATGTTGAGGATGATGATGTTGAGGACGATGATGTTGAGGATCATGATGTTGAGGGTGATGATGTTGAGGAGGATGAGGATGAGGACGATAATGCGTAAGGTGAAGTGGAGGATGATGATGCGGAGAAGAGGATGATGATGATGATGATGATGATGGTGATGATGAGGGTGAGGATGAGGATGAGGAGGAGGAGGAGGAGGAGGAGGAGGAGGATGATGTGGAGAAGCATGACGAACAGGAAAATCATGAATGTTGATGTTGCGGATGATGAGGTGGAGGTTGATGATGTCGAGGATCATGAGGTCAAGGAGGAGGGAGATGATGATGTTGAGGATGATCATGTTGAGGCCCAAGACGGAACCCACACTTTGCGCGAGCCTGCGCAGTCAAAACGCACACCAACATGTCACAAGAGCCACTTTGTAAAGAAATTTACGGGACAAATGCCACGGCCCAGCTGGAGCACCCTGATCAAGCACCGGCCTTTACAATTACCGTAAGAACCCCTCAGTGTGGACACATTGTTTGGGGAGAAAAAACTGGGCAGGCACCATCTCACTATTGATTTCAAGAGAACCCCTGAGCTTTGCTGGCTTACATCTGATATGTTTTGATACCATGATACATACATATGTTATTATATACATATTATATATATATATATATGTATACTTTTTTTTGGGTGGGGCTTAGCCGAGATATCCAAGCTCTTGCTTCCAACTCTTGGTAGTCACTACCTTTGCGGGATCCCCAAAGTGCATCAGAATCGTTGCCATTGAAGCAACTGGGGGTTCCATAAATGGAGGTACCCACAACAGCTGGATGGTTTATAGTTGAAAATCCTGTTAAAATTGAAAATCCTGGTTTCCAATGAATGGTGGTATCCAAAAATTGTTGGTTTAGAATGGAACATCCCCATCTAAAATGGATGATGACTGGGTGTACCATGACTTTGGAAACCTCTTACTCTTGGTCCTATGTAGCTAGAGCTCAAAGCGATTGACCCCCAAATTGCATGGCTTCGTTCTCAACCTGGCCATGTGCCATGTGCTGATTGGCTTCCATCCCTGATTTTTCGTGTCAGAGCTATCTCACCATTCTGAAAGCCACCACAACCAATTGTTCCGTCCGTTTTTTGGTTGAAATTGCCATTTTGTTCCAGTGCTTTGGATGCTCCACACCCTATCATCCCAGCCATCACAGGAAAAAAATACCAGGCTGCGTCCAAGCTGCTCGTCTGGGGACTCATTCAGATGTTCTTCACCTTGAAAGTCTGGACAAATTGGTTGGAGGAATGTTGGAAAGCAACTGGTACCAGTGTTTTTTTTGGATGTAGGTTATTGCAGAATTCATAGAATTGGATGACAGGAAAATTTACAGGAAACCCCTATATTTGATGGTAGAAACCATGGTTTCCTGTAGATTTTCCCTTAAACCAATCCATTGAAGAATAGTTCTTGGCTGGGATATTTGCAGCAACCATTCTACGGAGTCCATGAATTGTGATGCGCGGGCTCCAACGTTGAAATGACGCGGGAAGCCATCAATCTACGGAGTCCTCATCCTGGTGGCTTGGAATTCCCCTGAAGAATATGCTCATCATTGGGAATCATCATCACATATGGATGGAAAATGCAAAATGTGTCACCAACCAGTGGATGGTTCCGCTCTCATGTTAATCCCACTATATCCACATGATATTCCCATTCTATCCCCTTTAAAATCGAAAGCTATAGCCACTATATCTAGGAATATCGTAAAACATTGTTATATCCCATATCCCAATAATATCCAACAATATATAGTATAAACATATAACATATATTAAAATATTAGATCATATTAGGATGTATCAAATATAGATAGATAGATAGATTAGATAGATTAGATAGATTAGATAGATTAGATAGATTAGATAGATTAGATAGATTAGATAGATTAGATAGATTAGATAGAT
>Ga0126342_10014485_pt1 | contig 13921 bp, 12 predicted proteins | sample Cyp1metagenome_FD_92528 | JGI IMG/M metagenome (GOLD analysis project Ga0126342, IMG submission 92528) | Coral microbial communities from Lord Howe Island, Old Settlement Bay, Australia - Cyphastrea 1 metagenome | ecosystem: Host-associated > Invertebrates > Cnidaria > Coral ...
TCTTCGCGTGTTTTTTTCCGACAATCAGTACTTTCGGATGTTTTTGGTCTCAATGGCCGACATCATTGGCAGTTACGAACGATGCGGTGCGGGCGGTTGCCGTCGCGAAGCGACGTGAATATCAACAAGTTAACATTCACGCTTTGGAAGCAATATGAAGCAATGATACGATGTGCAAGCAGGGCATGTCTTAGGGGTTGAACGGCCTTGCTCTGAGTTGGCTTCGTTAAAGGCCACATCCTTTCTTTGATCTGATTCCATTCGCGAGATATGCTCTTCCAGCATGTCGAGACGAGAAACCAGCAAGCTGCTTTCCTTGCGCAGTTTTCCGTATCCTCGGTTAGGATAGATGACTCAGGTGACATGGCAAGAATGGTGTTCATGAAGTGTTCATGTCACCCTTTTGCCAAAGCATCGATAGATGCATAGATGCCATTGAAAGAAGTTGGGGAAGTCGGGGAAGTGCAAACTGATTCCAGTCATGCAAAATGTTTGCGGTGGTAACCAATGCAAAAACATCAGCAGCTTGCCACATTGACTTCACCATGTCCAGCAACACACCAAGAAGCCCAGGTGAAGAGGAATTCAGCACTGGAATGGATTGCAATGTGCACCCGGGAAACACGCGGTATTACAACGTGTCTCATTTTCAATGCAAGGTACCTTTCAACACAACATGTCACGGGCTTGCCCTTTGGGTGCATTGTATCTCTGGCTTTTAAGGTTGAGTTTAGGTTTGAAAAATCCAGGAAATCTCAGCAACTGCCGAGTTTCGGTCCAAATTCTGCTGCTCTTGTGCCTTGGAAGTCTCAAACATCTGCCTGCAGGAGGACACTTGAGCTTCCACGCTGCCCAGCCGCACCAAGATCTTCTGAACATCCTCCAGCAAAAGTCTCTCGTCCGACGCGGCGTCACTCTGCAAGTGGATCTTGTCGCAGATCTCCTTAGCTAAGTATAGCCACAACATGCCACAAACTTCAGAAAGTATTTTGACTTCAATTAACCACACAATTACAAAAGAATATGAAAGAAACCTGCTGCCGGTCTCCTGAAAGAATCGTTGACCTTTGAACGCAAAGACTGAAGATCCTCTTGCTGAACGGATGATATCTGCATCTTTTCCAGAGACGTAGCAGCCTTGGTCGGAAGTAAATCTGTGGCCATGTTGGCTGATCCTGTTCTCTCAAAGTCAAAGGAAGGGGAACTGGACACTAGGGAAGTAGAGTCTAATGCTCAGCTTGATCAAACAAGATCTTGCCTCGACCTAGCAGTTGCCAACCGCTGGAAGTTAGACCCACACCAGAATAGGAAAAAACTGCAAACATTCTGATTCTTTTGATCTTGAACCGCGCCGAAACACCAGAGAGCCAAACCCTTCAGAGTCTGGCAGTTTCACCGGTATGCCGCCCTTGGCAACTTTGGCTCCAGGCGTCTCCGCACTTTCATTCTGCAGTTCCTTGCGCCCCACAGGCAGTTTATGGCAGTTTCCATGTCCCAGCTGGTGTTCTATGATTACACCAAGAGGACAAAAAAGGTCCCAAAAGCAAAGACATGCTGTTGCTGCTGAATTAATCAATAATATCAATTAATATCAATTAATATCATACATTATGAATGTTGTAAAAAAAACTGAAAAGACACTGATGTCACTGATGCACTCCAGCTTCTTTCAAGCATGCTACAGCGATGCTCTGAGGGCTTCCAGGTGCCGACTTTGAAGCCACACTTTGGACACGAAGTTGTCCCTCCAGCCGCTCCAAGCGAACTTCCAGGCCTTGACGTTGCGCTTCATGGTGTGCAAACTTCTGCTCCATGGCCAGAAGAGCAGAATGGACTTGGTGCTCCTTGGAGCAAAACAAACATTAATCAAAAAAATACCGATGATGAGTATCAACATGCCTGTTCCTGCATAGCCCTCGCACGCAGCCTTCATCCCCTATTTAACTCTGAGGCTCCAGTAGAAGCAGTTTCTCTTCTGTCTCTTGGAAAAGGAGCGAATGCTTGCACGTCACCTCACTGATTTCCTGACAGCGTTTGGGCCAGACTTGTACGGTCTGGAAAAAAACTCAAAGAGTTTGCTCACAGATAGCAACCTGGTCTTAACTGCTTCGAAAGGAGGAGACTGGATCGGAGACTGACACATCAATTTCATGCAATTTTTGTTTCAACAACCTCCGCGGCCATCCTTGAAATGCGCAGAACGCACATCTGAGGTGACCTGGCCGGCAGGATGCACAAAATTGGTTCCGAAAAGTATTCCCAGAGCATCCTCTAAGTCGCTAAGTTCTTGCGGCAATGGTGGAAGCTGCTCTTTGTGGGAATCGCATTCTGGAATTGTGTGGTGGTAACTGCAAGTGCTGCGCACATCATGTCTGCAAAATAGCACGAGAGTCAGGAGAAATATGGAAAACATATGTCCTGTCCGCCTGCCCATACCGTTCTCTTGCCATCTTGGATGGAATTGCGGTAGCCGCAGACATCATGGCAAAAGACCAATCTCCTTCTGCTGTAGCAGACAAATGCTCCAAATGGGTCGGAAGCATTCGGAAGTCCGACATGGCTTGAACTCCACACACTCATAGCCTGTCTTTCAACGCCGCCATCCCCTTGCATTCAGTATCTGCCAATATCTCTTACTTGACATGCCCTAACATTCTATTCGGCACAGCAATGAAAGTTCAAGAGAGGGTTTCGAAAGATCAAAAAGGTGGAACATCGCACCTACGGGATGGTTGTGCAGATTTCAGCTTTTGAAGTTACGAAGCGCCACCCACACGAAGAATCGTTTGGAGCCAAAGCTGCGAGCTATACGGATCCATACCATACCGTCAGGACTGAAATGGAAGTTCTTTGGAATAGTCTAGGCTGGAGATAGTTTGTATGTGTGCCGTTACATGGTCTGGAGGCACAACTCCAACCCCTGCTTCCAAGCAAAGCTCAAAATGCTACTTACCCCACCCTGTTCTAAGATCTCTGCGAGAGCATGGGGCTTCCCAGTGGCAGCGTCCCTTGGGACCCTGAGCACAACCACTTGTGGCCCAGCTACGACTCCAATCAAGGCAGTCAAAGGACGTCAAAGGCAAGTGCTTCATAAAGGTGCAGAATGGTGCAGCTCCTGACAATCCTGGCCCAGCCCAGCCTGGAAGCAATACAGCTGGTTCCAAAGCACCAGCTTTGGGAATGGCAGCGCAGCTTGTGCTTTGCCTCACAAGCTACAGGAGCACCGATGCGGACAGCAGGCGTGAATCGTGCAAGAAACAACTGCTCAAGAAGCAGATAAGGGAGGCAGTTCTTTGCAAAGTCCAGTCCCCCCATGTGACCAAAAAAAGGAAGGATCCGCATGTCATCATGTACGTCAAGTGCAAGACAGCCAGAAAAGCAAGCAATCATGAGCACCACTTTGAAACAAATCGACCCCTCCAACTCAAAGCCTCAAGACGCTCGAAGTCCGAACATCACTGCCTCCACTGTGATTGTTCCATATTCAAGCTACTCTTGTGTCTTGAAGGCAGTAGTGCAAAATGTCATGATCTTGGCAACCTGGGAAGCATAGACAAGCATGCGAGGAATCCAGGAAACTACTGGCTTTTCTTTGAACCTGGATAAGCCTCCTAGTAACGAAGGTGGCTGCGACAACTTTGGGTCTGTCGCTGAAGGCTGCCCGTCCCGGCCTGGACTTGGTTGGCGCGGCCTTGCTTAGATAGAAACCAAAAGCCCAAAGCACTGAAGTCTGACAGCATCTGACAGCAGTACAACCCCAACAATACCAGAGTTGCAAGTTGACTCAAGGATAGCTACTCAGGATCCCGGGAAAAGTGCACAAAGCAAAATAACACACCTCAGGACGACATTTTTTCATAATAGAAGCCAGTGACGTGAAGGGACCCTGACTCCCGGCAACCAGTGATCAAAAGAACAGGAACCAGCTGCAAGAAGCACCCAATTTCTAATCGACGGCGGCGTCCAAGCTCACATAAATCATAGTTTCCTACGCAAAATATATATACTGGTCCGGTAAGACCTCAGCAACTTCGAGATATTGATCAGCAGAGGACATACCATGAATGGCCAAGTGCACGGCATGAAAACACCACCTCGCCCATTTCTGGAGAGCTTTCGGTCCAACTGTCTTTGCGTTGCTTGGCTTGGTGTGGCCATCACAGCACCCTTTCTTGAAAGTGGACGCACCACCAGTTTACTTCTCGAAGTCATATTTGCGCCTTACTTCTTCAGAGGTGAAATCACCTTTGTAGTCATAGCGGCCAGAGTTGGTACGACTTGTTTCAATCCAACATCCAAATCGCACCTCTTATTTTGGCATCCAACATTCACTTGACCCATATTGGCCAAGAGCCGGGGTGAAAACTTCACGAGGCTACTCCAAACTGACAGATTGCCTCGCGCCCAATAAGCACTCGCATCAAAGGTTGACAAAGTTGCAGAATTGACTTTCGAAGTCATCTCAAGAAGCTTCCAGACTTCCTTGACTTCCCGATCAGCGGATGCAGAACGCTTGCCATCTGGCAGAGATCTTCCCAGCATTCCAACGTCAGATCGATCCCGGAACATCTGGAGAATGGATTGGCCTTTCCCCATGGTGCCACCTCAGCATGTAGACACGTGAGGTTCAAGTGGGTCTGCACATGATCTGTTGACAGGTTCCGCTGAGTACAAACTATCCTCCAAAAACCTGAAACAAATTTTGAGAGTATTCCTGTTTCTCCTGGAATCATGTGAAGACTTGCTGCTCCCCACACGTCAGCACTTCAATTCCAAACAACCATTCTAAGGGCAGCGCACAGCGAATTTGTCGTGCCAGAATCCAGGTCAAGCGACTCCTAAAACTGAGTTTTTCATCACAGAAATATGATGGAGGTGGTCTTTTGTGCTTAGGCGAATTGACCACATGCCTGGTTAAACCACCAACACTGTTTGGCTTTAAGAATAGAGAAAGGCCTGCCCAAAGCACCACTTTTGAACAAACCTGTGAAAATAAGCCTTCACAAGCCAAACGGCCAAATTAGCTGAAATTCACCGAGCATCAGAAGAAAATCTGAACAAAAGGTCGTGGCTCAATCGCATCTGTCTTGTGAGGAGCAATTGCTGCAAGAAACGCCCTTCACTGGATCTTGTGTATGATCTCCACACCAACAAATGCTGTAAGGCAGCATGTTTATACAAAGTTTGTGTTGCCTTTGCATGATTTTTCCATTGAAAAGAAGTAGTGATGTAGACGTTTGCTCGTCCAAAGGCTTGAAATATCAGGTCCAGAGTCTTTCGCAGACAGCTTTGGGTCTTGACCCAAGACTCTGAATCATCAAGTTGCACCATGATCCCCACCAAAGAGTTTGATGGATTTGAAGTGCTTTTAGCCACATCTGTTACAATATTACTCGTCAAAAGCGTCAATCGAGGCTCTGCTGTTTCACTTGTAAACATTGCGAGGGCAACCGCTTGACCGGCCAATCCAACTTCCTCAATGGAGCTTGGAAAGCACACTACATATGATATTGATATTATTTATATATATATATGCTTCTTATTGATAAGAATGATATTAATATCAATAATAATTATTAGAAGTAGTATAATTATTATGTGTATATATATATAATCATATTATGTATAATATGTATAAATTATATCATATTAATATGTATATTATATCATATTATGTATAATATGTGTAGATATATATATATATACGTATATATATATATTATCAGAATTACTATGGGTTCGACAAATAAAAAAGTTGCTAATTGTCATTGGGTCACGTTTGATGGGTGGCCCAAAGTCTGTAACCATGTATATAATATATTGTCTTTGGACATGTTCCACTTCGTTTAAAAATAAAAATATTTAAAAAAAAAAGAAAAAAACATATGCAGCAACTCTGTTCACCAGAGGAGTCAGTGAGGCCTCAACATAGGTGTTTGCACTCGATATTGCAATTCTGCCAGCTTTCATTTCAATCATATTGTCCCTGACAAGCAAACCAAAACCTAAAAAGAAAAAAGTCAGCAATCTATCACGACAAGCTGTTGTCTGCATCACAAATGTATGGTTCTAGTTCTATAATCAAAATCATATAAAATCAAAGAAAAACAACACTCAGTCGGTGGCTCGGCATCCCGGGTCGAGCCCCACAAGAGACAGTGAAATGAGTGCAATGAGTGCAATAGCAGAACCGCAGAGGGACAACACGATGTAAGATCCGAAAGACCATCAGACGACCAGGATTTAAACACGTTCAAACTAGATCAAACAGGTCAAGTGATGGGGACGACTTCAAGCGACAAAAGATATCTGGAAGATTCTGGAAGCAAATCTAGGAAGTGGGAAGCAAAAGGACAAACATTTGGTCACGGACTAAAGATAAACCTCACAGTTGAAACCGAACGAGGAGAACTATCCATGAAATCCCATGAATATGATTAAAACCGTGGGAGAAGTAAAGAGAATGCAAAACATTTAAAAACCAGATAGTGAAGAAATATGAAGAAATTAGCATGGCTGGGGTCGACTGAAAAAAATGCAAGAAAGCCCATCCTGAAATTCAATTGGATTCATGAGCCTTCAACTTGCCCGGATTGAACTCGTTAAAGCCAAGCATCGTGCATGGCAGCCAAAGGATCTCTATGAGAAAATATTCTCCACAATGCGTCTTCCAAAGAGCGCTGTTCAAAATCTAGAAGCAAATAGCCATCGATTTTGTCGGCAATCATTTGCTCAGCTGATCCACCTGCTGGTGTCATGAGCACAGGAATGCCGAGCATCTTCGCCTCCAAGGTGTTTAGAGGACTCACCTCCATTCGCGAAACGCTCACATGCAAATCAGCTGCAGCTGTGTACGTCAGATCTGCTGGGTTGTATGGAAGCACATGCACGTGCTTCGACAAGCCAGCAGTTTGTGCCATGCTCAAAAATTTGTTGAGATATTCTGTTGAAGAAGACTCATCCATCTTACCAATCACCAAAATCATCCACTGATCAAACAAATATCTATTGAGTAAACTCAGCACACCATCTTGCAGAAGTGCGAGCTGATTCTTCCGTGCACAGATTGGACCAGTGACTGTCATTACGAAGGCGTTTTCAGAGTAACCAAACTCCTTCCGGACAGATGCTCGAACTGTGCGCAGAATTCCTTGTTGTCCAGGTTGCATCTGGACTGAATGTGCCGTGTCCAAACGACTGTGCAAGCCTACACCAGCTCTGTGATGCACATCAGAAAAATCCAAAAAATTGTTGAATACATTGAAGTTTTCTTGAAAGTTCCCAGAGTCAGAGTCTAGCCACAGTTTCCTGCTTGCTTCTGCTGGAAAAACCACAGAATCAATATTTGCCAGAAATGTCTTACGGTCTTGGCCATCGAACACCGGCACGGGCTCACCATACCAAGAATCCCGTGATTTCACACTGGGCAGGCCTGGCACAACATGTTTACGGTCTTTGTTGTATACTGCGAAAGAATCTTCGGCCCAATTGGGCACAATGATCTCATTTTCGTGTACGAAAAGAACAAAGGCAGGAGATCGTGCCCGTATTGGTGGAATTAAAGCAAGTGCACGAGCCCACCAGAGAGTGTTGCAAATCACTGTGCTTGGCAAACGATCCCAAAAAACTCTTAGAATCAATCCCAGCAAATCAAATCCATCTTCTTTCCATCTTGGATGCAAATCCAAAAGGCCTGTTGCCACACGCCTCTCGGAAAGTTCCTTTTGCAAAGGACCCTGGTCAGGAGCCAAGACTCGCACGTCAAAGCCATTCTTCACCATGATACTGCCCAATTCCACCAGGATGCGGGAAGACTCTTCGAACAATGAGGAAGTGTGGCTCAACATGACGATGAAATTGGAGTCCACAAGCTTGGGTGCTACTGACAAAGAGGTCTGGACAGACAAAAAGTTCATGAATGGCGTCTGCGTCTTCTGTCCGGTGGTGTAGAAAACGAGTTCAAATGGATGTTGAGTTGACCCATGGAAAGGATTTGTGTCATGAAATGCATCGGGAACGGGAAGGCATCCATTCCCCTGCCATGTTGAGCTTTTCTTTGAGTCTGTTTCTAATTGAAATTCCACTCTCAACCCAGCATTTCTGAGTACTTGTACAAAATGTCCTTCGTTTTGCATGTCGCTCTGTGCTGCACAATCAAAAACACCAGCCTTCAATCCCATGTGTAATCCAATCTTGTCCAGTGCCATTGCTGCACTAAGCACATAAATCAAGGGTCCCTCAGAGCTCTCTGGACACTTCATGCTCGCCCCAATCAATTTGACTTTGTTGTCAAGCATGGAGAGAAATGAAGAAGACCAATGGGCTGTGTACCAAGCTGGCAAGAAAGGCCCTCGAACAGTTGGATTGAGGAGAATAAAAGTGGTATGGGCCAAGGTCCGCGACTTCAGACCAATGCCCCACAGGCCAAAATCAAAACATGGGCTGGACGTATGCATGAGACGCAAGTTCTTCAGCTTCGGAAAGTGAAGTGTTGTGTCCCCACTTACAACAATGATATAGTCCAGGGGCACATTTGCAAGATCATCTGGAATCACGGCAACTTGCAAAAAATAAATCATGTTCGACTTGCACTCTTCAGTCTTCTCCTGGAAGGCCACCACAACAAGAGTTCTGTCGATCGGCACTGGCTCACGACTCTTTTCAAAGAGCCGCAGGGATACATCCTTGTAAAGTCGTAAAGAGTTGGTTGGGAGCTGTTTTGCAAATTTGGTTTCGAGGAAAAGTCCTTCCCAAGGGTGCGGAGCCCCACTGCGGCTCTGAGTCTGGCGCTGGATTTCACAAATAGAAACTCGCGCCTGTGAAAGCCTTTTCCAATTCATACCTTCTGCATGAAAACCAAGAAATGCCCATTGAATGTCAGACTCCGATTTGTACATTTGCCTCCGCTTAAACCACAGTGACAAGTTGCGACCACTTAGGATATCATGATGGCCGTCGAACTGATCCAGCAAAGAATTGTGTATTGCAACCGGTAGAACCAGATTTGTTTCGCCATCTTCACAATTCACCATGTTTGCAACGAAGCGAGCACCGTGCTGGAATTTTGATGTATATGCATCGGTCCAGAATGAATAGCCCAAACCCAAAAAATATTTGGGCAAAAAGGGGCCATCTACGTCGCAACTAGCAACCACAACATTTGATCCTTCCACAGTGGACAAAGACCAGTTGTACTTGGTGAAAACTTGTACGCTGCGAAAATCGGTATTGCAGGCAGTTGAAATGTTGTTGAGGAGGCTGGTGAACTCAGTGTCCACATTACCCTGGTGAAAATAAAACACATTTTTGTAGTGTCTTCCAGTCGACATCTTCTGTGTAAACCTTTCGTTTCTACACGCACCTTCTAGCCACTTGCAATAAAACCGAAATTGTGTTCTGCATGTTTCCAAATCGTTTTCAATAACGTAAATGGTCGTGGTTGCTCCAACATCGCGCCATCCCAGGCTGTAATAATCATCATCTGAGACGGCTTTCCAGGTCCACCAAACCTGGTAAATCCTCAATCCGATGGCAATCAGGATCAACAAGAGTACATTACGACCCCGCATGGCCGGCTTCAAAAGCTACGATGGATTATCTAACTGAGACTGCGCAGCCTGAGACGGGCAAAATGCAAATACAAGACTCTCAGTATTGCATTGGTTGTGTTTGCAAGTTTGCTTGAAACTTGCACATCTTTGCACACCATAACTTCATCTCCAGACTTCAAGCGCTGAACATGTCATCCTATTCAAATCACAACAAACTACGGGGAAAACAACCCGGCCAACACTCCTGAGGTTTGAACATTGCCCCAGACAACAGGGCATAGCCACCTCTTTTGGGTTCATCACCAACCTGCGGATTGAAAATAAACTAAAGTTTCAATTCAATTTGTCAATGGACATCCAAATTTCACTTCCCGGTTTTTTTCCCCATTGTTCAACACACCTCTGGTGGTGGGATGGGTTCCCACCAAACATCCGGTGCCGGTGGAGGCGGTGGTGGGACAAGCCGCCGAGGGCCTGAGGCCATGGCCAAACGGTATCCCAGGGGGGGGTCTTTTGAATGGGGGGGTACTATTCGGATCTATTCGGTATTATAGCAATATCTAAATCCATCTAAATCCATCTAAATGCACTGTAACCAGGAAAAAAAACACTGTGCAATTCTTACTGAAACAAACGATGATTCACCATGGCAATCGGTGTTTTCCCACACAAAGCCAAATCAATGAGGCACCTCTGTGGCCAAGCATGCCCGATTGATAAGGCCATCTGAAACACTACATTACATAAATTGCATGAGAATTGATTGAAACCAAGGTTGTAATGAAGCAAATATGCATTGGATGTTCATGCCATTCATCTTGTCGGGATTCAAATGTTCCCCAGGTTGCGTAAAATGTTTACAGTTTGGTGTTCAATTTAGACTGTTGAGCCACAATTCAAATTCTCACACCCACAAAACCAACATGCACCGGCAAGCGTACATCACTTGCAGCAAGTCTACCAAGGGGCTTCCATAGAATTAACAAGTGTCTGTCATTGTAATTAGCCTCCTTTGGCTGGGAAACACATGAACAGAAGGTTGAGGCCCCTTTTAGGAAAATGATCATCTTGGAAACAATGTTCAATCTGCAAGGACTTGATAGTTCAATTTTGCAACAGTTAATTTTGTTAACAAAATGGATGTCCAAACCACTTCAACAGTCAATTCACGGCTGGAATCAAATTTCATTTGCGCAAATCCTACTGCCGCAGATGCTGCATAGTTTCAGACAAAGGGTATTTACGTTGTCTCCCCATAGGAACACAAACTAGTTTTGGTCTGGGCGTGTCTGGGCTAATTCAAAACCTGTCCGTATATTTCATGGACGTCAAAAAATGCATAAAGTCACGGAGCAAAAATCGCAAGCCTCAAGGGATGAAATTTGCTGACAATGTGATGTAATTCCATCTCTCATTGCTCATCCTGCGGTCTTTTTGGTTTCAATCAATCCAAACAAAGTTGTCCCAAGTGATTTTGCATGATTACATGGACAATGTGCATGGACTTGTGCCTACTGCAAGGCGTTTCCTCCCATGTACCTACTGGAAGAGCATGACGGACGTGAACCACCGCAACTACCTAGAGCCTCGCCAGCAACTCGGTGGAAGACCACAATTGATTACAGGCACCATGAAGGATGTGAGGTGGGGGAAATACCAAAGAAAATTTTGAAATGAAACTTCCGCATTGGGGAATTTTTGAAAGTGGTTGAAGACTCAGAAGTGAAGACAGCAAAAACGTGCAGGCAGAAGAGAAATGAAGACAGAAGAAAAGTTACAGAAGAAAAGTAAAAACAGAGGAAAAGTAAAAACAGCAGAGGAATGAAGACAGAAAGACAACTAAAGGAAGTGAAAGGGCAGGGAACGCAAAACGGAAAAGTTGTGGAAGGACAAGGAACAAAAAACAAAACACAACTGAAAAGGCAGAAAACTGAAAACTGGAGGGAAATGAAATGGTAGAAAACTGAAGAAAGAAGAGGAATGAAGCACATGAGCAGTGAAACAGCGCAGAAATGCACACAGCAGAGAAGTGAAGGAACACAGAAAGGCAGACGGCAGACTGCTGCAGGGTGGTGGGCGCAGCGCGCGCATATCCACTGCGGTTTGCAAGGCAGCGATTCTTCAACGCAGTCGAGTTGTTTCGTCAATGCAATCGCGCAATTTTTGTTTCGCACGCAATGCATCTCGGGCATGGGTTGGGAAACCTGATTTGAGCGACGGGCGCGGCCTGCACTCGTCTGCGCTGGTCTGCGCACGGACGCGTTTTCTTAACTCTAAATTTGAATTCTAAATGGGTCAATGAGATGCGTGACTGCGATGTGCAATTTTGTTTGGCGATCCTGGGTTGCAAAATGGAATGGTTGCTTCCATGGTGGCTGCCGCGGTTCCATTGTGGTTTGCCCGTGTTTGCTCAACGCAAACGATTTTTTGGTCAAGGTGACATTTGCACAAAAGTTTCCATTTTTTAACACACAGCACGTCCTGGCATCGATGTCCGGACTCTGGTCTGTGCGACGGTGTAGTGTTTGTCTGCATTTGGACGTGTCCCCCAATTTCAAAAAGAGTTCTAGGTAAGTCAATGAAATGAATCAGTGCGTTGTGCCATTGCGTTTGGTGATCCAGGGTCGCAATTTGCAGTGGAATGGTTGCCTGCTTGTTCTTGATTGCTTTGGCAGGTGTCCTTTGTCTATTTCGCATGTTCATGCGTTTTTGTGAGCGGGAGGCGGGGACGCATTTTTTTTCGAACCACAATGGGCCTCACGAGGAATGCATGAGTTTCCCACGCAAATGGAATGAAACCTGTTACACTTCTCATCATGATTTGTGCTGTCATCCTTGTGCAGAGTGCTATCCAAATTGTTTCGCACTCCTCCTCGGTGGCACGCAGTCTTTTCCAGCGCTCAACACCGCACAACAATGTGTAGAAAATCTCCATTGAATATATCTAGCAAATTCGTTGTCTATCCATTTCCAAATATTTTTTTTTTGCTGCATCATTGAGTTTCATGTTTCTCCACCAAAATGCGCTTCACGCCTTCCGTGGTATAAAAAGACTGTAGTCGGCTTTGATTTCGTGCACGATCTGCCAGCTGCAAGAATAAGTCTGCAATCCATTGCTTCTGTGACGCCGCTTCTAATGTGTTCCAACATCTGCATCATCAGAAACTGAATGCGACTGGCATCTCGATTTTCTCCCTTTGCAATGCAAGTCGATGCTCTATCTTCAACTCTTCCATCAAAGTTGTCACGCTTGGGTTTTCTAGTGCTCTTGCAGGTGTGAGTTCATCGTCACTCAGTTCTTCACTTTCTGCTGTCTCTCCCATATTTTGATTCCTTTCCATCACCACATCTGTAGTTTCTCCACCTTCCACAAATGCACGCAGTCTCACAAGATTCAGATACTGTCCTGAACACATTGCATTGTGAGCAACCAAGTTGGCTCGTTCCTGGACACACATCGATACCAGTTGGTCTGGCTCCACTCCAAAAGGAAAACGTAAGAATCCACCAAATTCTACAATTGAATAGTGCAATCTGACCGTGTAGTCATGATTCATTGACGCCTCATTGCTTGCCTCTGTAAGGCGACCATCAAGCATCATCAATTGATTATCGATTCCATCAATCCTTCCAGACTGCTGTGCAATGTAGTTGTCCTCATCCGCAACCTGATTCCAGCAATGGTATATGTCCCATTCTGCCTTGTCCAACCTTTCAACGTACTCATTCATGTTGCCTTGTAACTTCTTCCATGCAAAACATGCCATGTATGCAGAAAGAAACCATAAAACCAGCAAGGCGAAAATTGCAATCCACATCCAGAAACCTTCGTAGCGCTCGACCGCCTCATTGTTGCTGCCGCTGGGACACTGCTGCATGTTGTATGTCCCAACTGCTTCTGCGGCCGAAGGCCCAAAGCCCTGTGCAGACATGAGCAATGTGATTCGTTTCAAAGTCTTTGCCATTGCTGACTTCTCTGCGATTTGTGTCCTGCTCTGAAACTGTGTTGTATTCTTCCAGTCCAATTGGCTTAGCTGTCTCGGCTTCAACCATTCCAATTCCACAGAGCAAGAACAGTAACCTGGAGACGAGGTAAACTTTTCGTTCCAACATCACTGTAGTTCCAAACTGTGGGCACCTGATGAATGATTTTTTTTTTCCTCGAGTGTGGCCGATGTCGCACTAATGGCTCGGTCCTTACCTGTGAGTAAGCAGGCAAAACTCTGTACAAGGACAAAAAAGTCCTCGGAATAAGCAAATCGATAAAACAACAAGACGAAAAACACCACCACACCAAAAACGACGACCCGCAAATCCCCCAGCCAGACTTGCGTTTCGCCAGAGGAAACAGCGAAGCAAACAGCCGAAAA
>Ga0126342_10014486_pt1 | contig 13920 bp, 11 predicted proteins | sample Cyp1metagenome_FD_92528 | JGI IMG/M metagenome (GOLD analysis project Ga0126342, IMG submission 92528) | Coral microbial communities from Lord Howe Island, Old Settlement Bay, Australia - Cyphastrea 1 metagenome | ecosystem: Host-associated > Invertebrates > Cnidaria > Coral ...
CGTGGCAGGCGCAGTACTTTAGACAGGTGGACTGGAAAAATCGCAAAACGCATTGGTACGAGGCTGTCAGCTCTGCACTCAACTTTCCATTTTTGAAGGAAGTCTCGCAGAATTGCTTCGTTTCGGATGTTGTCAAGTTCAAAAAATGAAGACGTCTCGCAGAATTGTTTCGTTTTGGACGTTGTATTGTAATGTTCAAACATTAAGGAAGTCTCGCAGAATTTCTTCGTTTTTGATCTTGCAGATAGATAGATAGATAGATAGGTAGGTAGGTAGGTAGATAGATAGATAGACAGACAGACAGAGAGATAGCGAGATAGAGAGATAGAGAGATAGATAGATAGATAGACAGACAGACAGGCAGATAGATAGATAGATAGACAAATAGCTTGAAAACTAGACAGCTAGATAGATAGGAAAGTAGATAGAGAGAGAGAGAGAGGGAGAGATCAAGCACCTTTCAGTCCATCAGTGGCTTCACTGTGCCATCCCTGATTCACAACAACCAACCTCTCCTATAGGTTTCCTATGTTTGAAACTTCCGCCACCGCCTTGTGCGGTACTACTGGTAAATGATCACAGATGAATATTATAGGTGATTTCCATGGGTTGGAAGTTAGTTGGATTAGATTTTCCATGGGTTCGGATTTGAGAGTGAACATATGGACTATTCACCAGGTACCAGCTCGCCATTGCTACAGTTTCCAAAGGCGATTGGGTAGGCTCCGTCACTCCATGATGTTGGTATAATCCGATGTATGCTTGATAACATCTTAGAAAAACTCATCACCACCACCACTACCACCACCATCATCATCATTGTCAGTGCCATTGTTACTGCTATCATTATTACTATATCATTACTGTCATTGCCCCTAATGTTTGTTTTCACACCATTAGAGATAATGACTACTATTATCATTCTTGTACTATTGGGAAATGGTGGTACTATCATTATCATCTGGTTGTTGCTACTGTCATCCACCATGCATTTTCATTCAAGGTGAAGCTTCAGCGCGCGTTTCAGGGCGCTCCCTCCGCAGCGCGGCACAGTGCAGTGGAAAAAATTGCGGATAACCTTTCTGGCATCAGGTAGATGGTTACTATAACTGGGCCCCCCAGCGATGTTTGTTGGTTTCTAAACCCCATGAATACTTTAGTTATAGGTATCATAAACCATAGTGAAATGAGAGTTATGTTCACCAACTTAGCTACCGGGCCCCACATTGCATCAGTGGAATCATTTCACAGATAAACATGCAAAAAGATGTGCAAAACCCATTGGTTTTCTGTAGATTTTGATGATCTACAAATGGTGTTCCCCATCTATGTTAGTTTACCCTACCCATTTTTGTCAGGTTCCGAAACAGAGCAATTTGCTGTTTGCCCATATGCTTGTCGATGCTGGTTGCTGTGGGGATTTTTTTTGTGCCATTTCCGCCATACTCAGCGTGTGATGGCGCATCTGAAATTAGCCTTGGTACATAGTGGATATCTAAGGCTATGTAAGCTTCACCATGGACGATGCTTCGAAACATGTTGACCAAGGAGGGGGGGAAGCGGGAAGCACTTCACCTACCCTTTGGTAATCGAACATGTCTTGATGGAAACACCCCATGTAATATGTAGTTGGTTTGATGGTTGCCCCGTTGCCCCATTGAAATGCCCATTTATTTCGGGGATGTCCCAGCTAGCGGTGCTAGCGATGTTTGATTGAGGATAGCTACACTGTAGCGGTCTACATCAGTAAACCCATGAGAATCTCACAGGGTTTTCTTGATTCAGGTTTGCCTGGACAAAAGGTAGATTCAACTTTGTTGCCACTTTCTGGCTCAGGAAGTAAATTTGATTCCTTGCGAAGCATCAACAAGGCAAGCGATTTCAAAATCTTCAAGTCTTCCCAAGGTTTCACCATTTTTTTCAGGACAATCCAGCCACTGAAGTCCGACACCGTCCAAAGTTCCAAAGCGGTCCAACTTTGGTGTGCTCCACCCGTCTCGCTTCACCGGTGCAAAGATGTTGAGCACCAAGCGATGCATTGAGCAGCGCATCATCAAGAGGCGGTGGCGCGATCTGGGCATGCCATGTCATGCTATGGAAAATCATTACTGGAATAATCAGTAAATATAGAAACCCAGGTTGTTACCCTCTGGTAAACTGTCCCATAACTATGGAAAATCACCATTTTTAATGGGTAAATCCACTATTTCTATGGCCATTTTCAATAGCTACGTTAGTTTACCAGAGGGTATCGATGATGTTTTCCCCATACTCTCCAGGTTTGTATTTTTTCTATATTTTCGAAGGTTGCTATACCCAAAAATGAAAAGAGGCCAAAGATGTAAATTGAGGGTTGCGATATCACTAAGTAATGGGTTTTAAGAGAATTCAGAATCCCCCATCTACAACCCATTTACCATGGATAACATTGTGGACTTTTGGGGTATAACCTCCTCGTGAACCATTGCCAAACCCCCAGAAAAATCCAAGCACAGAGTTCCGATAAGGACGATTGGAAATATGCCCGTGTTCAAATACTACTGAGGGGGGGGCTGATGTTTTTTAAATGACCCATTTGTTCGTACTAGGATGAAAATAACAACAAGTAACCTCAAGTATGTTACTAGTAGTGTTACTCATGTTGCTTTTGGATTTTCATAGTGTTTGCAGTGATGCTGCTCCGGTCAGCATGGAATAGTTTAGGATGATTACTCGTCATTGAGGGCATTTGATGCAGCAATGGCCTAGATGCCTGAGCTACTTGACCCGCAAATACAAATCAGCAGTATCAAAAACCTGCTCCACAGTTTCATGATACCAAAGTAACTGTTGGTCAAATGTGATTCCTTGCTCACGGATTATGACTGATATTGTGTATATTTACTGCATTCTTAAGTTAGCCAAAGACAAGCGAAATTAGATGGTACATTCTGGTTCTGGATGGTTTTTTCATCAGTCATGGGCATAGATATTCAATATTTCCAAGTAGGGCAAAATCACCAAGTGCAAATCCTGGAGGTGTTTTTGAATCGGCGCTCTGATAGAGTTCCTGTTTTGGAGGATTAACATCAACTGATGAAGAAACTGGCAGTTGGATGGTTGGACGGTTGGACGGTTGGACGGTTGGCCGGTGAAATCCGCTTCTGTTTGAAGAGGACATGTCAAGGAACTTGTCCCACCTACAGATGATTGGATACTACCAACAACACTTATGTGGCCATTGACCTACCATTTGGGGGTCATTTTCCATCACCCCAAGAATAGGGTATACTATGGTATACTTAATAATAAAAGCTCTATTGGGGATCGTTTACTATTGATACTATTGGGTTTACCACAGATGAAGCAGCAATATTTTGTTTTCCCCAACGGTATTATGATGATCCCCAACGTCCACGCAGCGCACTGGTGAAATCCTCCGCAGGCGTGAGCAGGAAGCGCGAACAACTGAACTCAAGCAGAGATTGGTGGAAAACAACATCTATGCAGGCCTGAGCCGGTGTTCCAGTTATAAGTGGATCGATTTAACCCATAGTTATAGGGGGCTCATATCCCAACTTATTGCACCCTATGGGACCTTGGTATCACTTTGCAGTGCCGTTGCTTGGGAGTTTTCCTTTCTGTCCCCCGCCAAAAGCTTAGTATGGCTATATTTTTCCATCATGGCAGCGTCACCTTCCCAAGATGCAATTGAAGGTGTTGCAACATGGAAGTCGATAATATCAATTCCATGGCCTTAAATCAAATTGTCCGATTCAGAAATCCTCCAGATTGGAGACCCGACGCAAGAGTCGGGATATAAAATTGCCATTTCAATAGGGGAAACCCGTATTAACCAGTGGAATTAGACCTTTAGGGGTCGGCTAATGTTGTTGCAAAGCCATATAGCTTTGGGATTTTGATGATATCCCCAAAAAAAACTACATGCTATGGCTTCAGTGAGGTTCATACATGTGTTGAAAAGGGATCAAATGGGATAAACCCCAACAAATGGGAATAGAACTAACCAAGGGGTTGCACCAGTAATTCGGATTCCTAGTTAACAATCATAGGTAGGTTGCAACGGTTTAAACCCTAGTGAAATTTGACGCTTGTGCGCAACTTATTGACCAAAGTTTGAGAAATCAAAAAGCTCCCTTGAGGACCATTGACCCTTGATTAAAGCTGATAAAACCCAATAGAGGCTTAGTAAGCCGCAGTTGCTTCCGTTGTCAAACCCCATGTCTAAGTACTGAGCATTCTTGTCGGAAGCTCCTCAGCTCCATATATTCAGATTCAAACACTTCTTGAATATACAATTGTCAGGAACCCAGTCTTCAAGAATCTTATACTTTCTAAACCCAGTCATATTTAATCATAATCAATTACATGGTGAAACAGTGCAATCCATATGGCTCTAGGATTTCCCGCCTCCTACTGTGCCGGAGGCTACGGCAAGAGTGACCTGACGGTCGAGAAGAAGCGCCGCGCGTTGTCGGAGGGCGCGGAACGCCGTGAGCTGCTGACCGACTATAGCGCCTTGGCCGGCGATAGTGGGATGTGATGGGGGGAAAATCCCAGCGATTTTGACGGTTTTTGTTGGGTAAAATGGGGTATGATAATTGTAGTTTGTTGTAATCACAGGAAATTGGTAGCGAATAGGAACACCCAACTGAACTGAATCAATTGATGCTGGCGGGAAATTGAAGCAAAATTGGGGACTCAAGTCAGCCCACAATCCGATGAGATAACGTCAGGGCACTGGCACCAGCAGATGCAGCCTGCGATGATGACAACGAAAGCATGGGGGGTTGAGAAGTGTCATCAAAAATGAAGGTATAATGGGGGGCTACAAGATTTAAAAGGGATCTATAGGGACATGATTGGGATATACTGGGTTATAGTGCTCAAAACCCCTGTTGCTTGGTATGGGATTCTACTATCCAATAATACATTGGTGATTTTCAAAGTCATCGTGAAAATACCTATTATCATAACATAACCAGGCCGTGTGAAAGGGACGACCTCATTTCAGGTGAGCATCACTTGAACATATGTTGAAAATAGTCTATGGTCCGGACAAGTTTAGTTATATTTATAGAGGAAATCTATTGTCGCCATTTGAAAAAGTATGAGTTTGTACCCTATTCTGGTATGAAAGATGGTAAAACGTGATGGTAAAACGTTGTGGGTTTCCTTTGAAATTTCCCTTTCTATCACCTTGGTTTCAACCAAATCCATCGATCCCTCATCATCATCACCACCACCACCACCATCATCATCATCATCATCATGATCCCTGGATTCTCCATTGATCCTTCATCACCTTTAGTTGTTCACCTCACATTTAAACATCACCTGAGGCTATGTGAAAGCGGAGCAGGACAAGATCCGGAAAGCTCAGATTACCATGTTGGAAGAGCAGTCACTTGGCGCGCAGATATGCTTGACATTGCTTGGCCCAACAAGTTACACCGATAAAATGTTTTCTTTTCATGGGAATGCTATGGAAATATGCATATATATTATACATGTATAAATACGGTAACGACATTTAAATATGTGGAGGCCGGCCAGACGGCAAGGCCCCGGAGGTAGTATGAAATACCAGTTCGTATATTTAAATGTAGTTGCAGTATGTTTAAATGAATTTGATTCCGTATGTTTAAATGGCTGGACGAGCAAAGGAAAACTTTCCCGGAGGTAGTCTAAAATACCTATTGGTATATGTAAAAATCCGTATATTTAAATGTAGTTGCCGTATATATAACAAGCAGCAAGTCCGAGGGTTTCTTCTCTGTGAGTCTGGATGATTTTCGTCCCAAAAGGATGGCCTTTGCCGGGATTCGGCATGAACCTTGTGGGTCAGAGAAATGACAAAGCCATGACGGGGAAGCCCAATTATATAATCTAGAATATATATATATGTATATACCATTTTTTTTCAGAATCATAATCTTTATTGGCTATCATGTTTTTTAATAGTGGGTATATGCATTATGATTGGGCTTACTCTGATAGCATTCGGTTTGTCATTGTGTAGACTCCTAGATATTCCCGTTTTGGGTGCACTGGCAAAAGCAAGATATGGCTGTCAAAGCTATTGACTCAGGAGTTTTGTGGGTACCCCATACCAACATGATAGTTTCTAAGATTTTTACAAGTATCAGCGGTATGAACAATATGAAAGATAATTGCCAAGTACTAGTTGAGTAAAATACCAACAGAATATTGATGGAAAGATCTGTATCAAAATATATTATATACGTATATATATTTATATATATATATACATGTGTGGTTCTGGAGCTTATTTTTGTGCCGGGTCAAATAGTGGGAAAGGAATCCGGAAATCCATCAGGCGCTGGTTGAGAACACCAAAGATGGATTGCATGGGATATGGGACGCCCCCATTCCCATGGTCATTCCCCGCCACTCTTCCAATAAGAAGCCCTGGTGCTGTTTGGAAAGCATTTGGGAATGTCTACAATGCAGGACCCCCCAGATATAAGTTACATAGTTTCACCCATCCAACAATATGTAAATATACATCTCGTACAGCCTCGGACACCTACTTATGAACCAACTTTCCTATTGTTCCGGGCTCCCATATTGCATGGAAAATTGTTTTTCTGGAAAGAGGGTATTCTCGTCATTCTTCCTCTTAAAACGCTATAAATCTGGGACTTGCCCATATTGCCAGGTTAGCTGACGAGTTGTCCAAGCGGAAAGCAGAAAGCATGCGCTATGAGCCACTCGGTTGTCGGAAGCTGCTGCAAGCTGGTGATTTCGTATGTTTTGGTCGTTGCTCGGATGGTTTTATCCCGAAGGTTCCTATAGAATTTAGTCCTGCATATATAATTATACATGTGCGTATATATATATATATATATCTATCTATCCTTATGGTTCCCCGACCCGGGAGTAAAGACACATTCATGGTATTTCTGATGTAGCATTTTAGGCTTTAGCTTTGATGCCCCCTAGCCCGTGTCTTCTCTGCAGTGGAAAGTGGGAAGCAGGTGGCGGGGGCATTTGCCAGGTTTGTCGGACGCTGGACAGACTGGCCTGTCTGATCCGTAGCCCGTATCTCCCTCGAAGCAGTGAAGGGGTGCTGTTGCACCGCCTGAGGGATTGGGTGGCCGAGGTGCAAGATTTGGGAGAGCTTACACGTGGTGTAGTGCCTAATCCAGTGGGCATCTCTCCTGTGCCGGCGCCAGTGCCTGGACTTGTGAAGAGTGAGGAAGCAGATCCACCTCCTCCTCCTGCAGGTCCGCCTCCAGTGGGGTTGAGCGCTAAGGCACCCCCGGCCGTGCCACCTGACGGGGCTGCCCCTGGTTCAGCAGTGGACAAAACTCCAGAGGGAGAAGGTTCTCCTGAGAAAGCTGTGGCCTCATCATCCAAGCCTACCAAGCCCAAGAAAGAGAAGAAAAAGAAGCATCGTTCAAAGTCGCCCCAAAGGAGTAGAAAGTCAAAGAGGAGATCTAGAAGCGGGAGGGGCCGTCAAGAGAGCCCTCCTAGACGCCTTGCAAGCCCAGTGCGGCCTACCGGGTCAAGAGCAGACGAGAGTTCAGACGATCGAGAGGAGCTGAAGAGGAGGAAGTACGTGCCCCGCAGCCCTTCACGTCCACCTCCACATCATCGAGATCATCGACCTGCGCCTAGTGGGAGGCCTCTTGGTAGACGCTGGGAGGGACCTATTCCAGCTCGTCGCAGAGAGCCGCCTCCTGGACAGGGGAAACACTATCAGAAGAACAAGGGGGTGACCAAGCGGAAGCGTCGTGCCGACTACAACCGGCGCCGCTTCTGGAGAGGCGCTCGACGCTAGATGCCGCCCAAGCGGCGTCGGCCTGCTGCTGTGATCCGCTTAAGGCGGCCGGCAGCTGTGGTGCCTCCTGGTAGGGCTGGGGAGGACACCATTGTGAGCGCTGACATCACCCTGGCCCAATGCAAAGGGTTGAAAGACATCGAGGTGACCGAGGGCAGCTACTGGGAGGAACCCGTGAAGGCTGTTCTCCGCGTCAAGGAGGTTTTCTTCAAAGGGGAGGAGCTCCTCCTAAAAGCTCAGATTTTGGGGACCCAGAGCGAGGGCTTCCTGAAAGCAGCTACAACGTGGAAAGACCGCATGGTGGAGGTGCATCTGTGCGGGGCGGGGTGTCCTGGGACTCCTCACGTGGAGGGATATCTCCATGTGAAAGCGCTGCGGCGTCTGGGCGATCTTCGAGAAGGCTGGATGACCAATCTAGTCCCCGAAGAAGGAGGGCCTCGAGAAGAAGACCAGCCGGCCGATCTACGAGCCGACATGGCGCAACTAGGAGGAGCCGCTGTTGGAGGTCAAGGAGCCGGCCGTGCAGAGGACGCCCTTCCAATGAGGCCCAAAGAGAAGAAACGGAGCCGCAGTCGGCGTCGCAAGAAGAAGAGCGAGCTGAAGGTCGAGGCACGGAAGGATGTGTCTCTCCTCCTGAGGCATACGGGAGCAGACCCGGACCCTTCGGTTCGGAGGAAGTTCAGACGCAAGGCGGCCAAGTTGGCGCGACAGAAGAGGGCCCATTCCAGCAGTTCGGACAGCAGCTCGTCAGGGAGCTCCCTGGAGGGGGCTCCTGGGGACAACACGCTCTTCGGATCAGCGAGCAAAGTCCAGGTGATAGGCCGTCGTCTGCCTGGCACTCTGGTGGCAGCTGCCATCGAAGAGGCCTCAGAGTCCCTTATCTCCCAAGAGGGAGGGACTTGGGAGACAGATGTGGGGCCGCTTCCGGCCATCTTCTCGAGGTACTACCGCCAACAACTTTCCTCGAGGATGTCACCGGCTATGGCACGCGAAACTCAGACGTTGTGCCAGGCGATCGACTACCTCCTCAAGGGGAGGTGTGTAGAGGCTCTGGATTTACTCTCTCAGAGAGTCAAAGCACTGGAAATGCAGATGACCGGTGTGCATTTCACGGTTGCCCAGCAACAAGAGATTTTGCCCAGGGAGATGAGCGGCATCTCTACGACTCCCGAATTTCAGGAGGCCGCCAGGAGGGCGCGGGAGGAGGGCAAAGCTCGCCTGGAGGCGGCCAGGCCTTATGGAGCCCGGGGTACTTCAACCAGCAAAGGCGAGGAGTGGACCAAGGGTGCAGGCAAGAAGGGGCAAGGCAAAGGGAAGACTTCAAAGGGCGATCAGAGGAAAGGAGAGGGCAACAAGGACGATGCAAAGAAAGCGAAGGGGGGTTGAACTTGGGAACCCCTAACAACAAAGGTGGGCAAAATGGATCTTTGAGGTGTGAGGAGACAAGAGATGAGGATGCCTGGGTGTCACCCGGGATGTGGCATGAGGAGTGTGACGACTTTGTGGGGGAGAGGCCACTTCACGACTGGCAGCGCCTCTCTCCTGTGGAGGACTCCACAATGCAACAGAATTCAATAGAGGGCGCCCCCCCTTTGCAATTACAGGAGACGTTCACGGGGGGGGCGCCTGAAAACCCTGAGGAGCCTGAGGGGTCTGCGATGCCAGGCCTTGGGCCGTTTCACCGCACAGATGCTGGGCTTTTACCAGTTAGGCTTGAGGGCCTGCGTTTCTCCGAGCTGGGTGAACATGTGCTGCGGTCCCTTCAGAATTTTCAATGGAAACGTTCTAGCAAGGCCATGACCACGGCAAAGGATTTTTTATTTCCCTTGCCTCTGGGGGGCTGCTACCATGTTCAACCTGAGATGCAACCATGGCTGACTGCCGTGCTGCGTGGACTGAACTCTATGTATGGTTCAGGCCAGACGAACAATCAGGTGCCAACTGCCCTGCAAAAAAGAGTGGCGCAGACCGTGATGGGCTTTTTACAGCGTTGTTTTCTTTGGCAAGAGGTTGTCCCCCAAATTTCTTTTGAAGATCTGTTCAGGGTCAAGGGAGTAGACTATCGAGGGGAAGAGATTAAACTGGCCCGCTCCTTTAACTGGGAGTGTATTGCAGCTGCATTTCCTGATGAAGTGGGTACTTTGGCAATCAAAGACTTCTGCACGGGGGGATGTCTATCTTATATTAATGATTTTGAGTGTTTTCTGCGGCCCCAGGATCAGCAACATCTGGGCCGTGTGCCGCGTACGATGGTGGCCGACGTGGACTGGCCGGAGGTCTGCGCGGGACTGGTGAGAACTGGGATTTGTGGCATCCTCCCCAAACGGTCTTTGTTTCATGTTGGTTCTACCCCATTACTGAACGGTTTATTTGCGGTGTCCAAGAACGAGTTTAAAGATGGAGTGGAACTGCACAGATTGATCATGAATATGGTGCCTCTAAACCAACTATGTTTGCCCTTCAAGGGAGCGGTGGACACACTCCCCACCGTAGCAGGGTTGAACGCTTTTTATTTGGAGGAAGGGGAGGTTGCCATGATGGCCAGTGAAGACATTAAATGTTTTTATTACCTGTTTAAAATTCCCTCCTCTTGGCAACGATACATGGGGTTTTCCGGGGAGGTTCCCTCCTGCTTGTGCCCACCTGAGTTTCAGGGTGAGCCTTGCCACTTGGTGGCACGGGTCTTGCCCATGGGGTTTCTAAACTCCGTTGGGCTGGCCCAACATATTCATCGCAATGTTGTTGGCTGGGCCTTGAAAAAGGCGGGATCCGCTGGTGGCGGCGAGCGGGAGTTGCGACGGGATCGCCCTCCTACGGTTTCCCGGGACCTGTTCCGGGTGTATCTGGACAACTGGGACCAGATTCGGAAGGTGGACCGTCTTCTGGCTGCCGAGATTGAAGGGAAGCCTTCAGAAGAACAGCAGGCAATGAGATCAGAGTATGCGGCCGTACAGCTGCCTCGTCATCCAGGTAAGTCCGTAGAAGGGGCTTTGACAGCGGAGGTGCAGGGGGCTGTGATTGATGGCAACGCAGGAGTGGCGTATGCCAAGCCTGATAAAATCCTGAAGTATATGGGACTTGCCTGGGAACTGGTCCACAGAGGTCGGGCTACACAGCGGGAATTACAGGTCATTGCGGGGGGGCTGGTCTACATCTGCATGTTCCGCAGGCCCCTCTTATGTGGGTTGAATGCCATATGGCGCCACATTGAAACTCTGAAGGGGGACTCTGCAGTGGCCCGCCGCGCTGTCCCCTTGGAGGTAAAAGAGGAAGTCATGCGTTTTCTGGCACTGATACCACTGGCTCAGATGGATTTCCGGTTGCCCATGGAGCCGCAGGTTACCGCTAGCGATGCCTCAATGTCAGGGGGTGGACTTTGCGCAACTGTGGGACTCACCTCCTATGGGCTGTTGGCGCAAGCTGCACTGACCCGAGGGGAGACGGAAGAGCCCTTTGAGCTTACCGAGGTCCTGACCGTTGGGCTGTTCGACGGGATTGGAGCTTTGCGAGTAGCGGCGGAACTGCTACACCTCCCGGTTGCTGGCCACATAAGTGTGGAGTGCAATGCTGCTGCAAATAGGGTTGTAGAAGCCAGCTTCCCTGGGACTCGACATGTCTCCTCCGTGGAAGGGGTGACAGCGGAAGAGGTCCAAACTTGGGCGTGCACATACACCTCGGTCGGGGTGGTACTCCTCGGCGCTGGCCCTCCCTGTCAAGGGGTCAGCGGGCTGAATGCAGATAGAAAGGGGTCACAACGGGATCTGCGCAGTGCACTCTACAAAGAGATCCCTCGGGTGAGAGACCTCGTCCACCAATTCTTCCCTTGGGCACAAGTCCATCTCTTTGTAGATCCCATACCGTGTGGATGCTGCTGGAGTGAGCCTCGCACGGCGTCCCCGGCTGTATTGGTTGACTTGGGAGCTCACCCCTGAAGAGGGCTTGACCCCCCAACCTATGGATGGATTGGAGTGGATGGCTGTCAAATCAGTGGAGCTCACTGCCGTGGTGGACCAAAAGGATTTTCTTCAACCTGGGTGGTCTCTGCCTCCTGGACACCGATTTCCTACGTTCACTACAGCTCGTCCTTCTCCTCGCCCTGGGAGGAGGCCTGCTGGCCTTCAGGGCTGCGACGCTGAGACTCGACAGCGTTGGGAGGCTGACCTGCATCGATACCCTCCTTATCAATACAGGCCAGAATACTGTGCCCACCATTCCTCGGGTGCGGTTCGTATGGCAACTGTTGTAGAAAGGGAAACCATCCTTGGGTTCCCTGCCGACTATACCGAACAATGTTGGCCGAAGGCCTCTCGTCATGGCTCTGAATTCATAGATGCACGAATGACCCTTTTGGGGAATTCCTGGTCGGTACCAGTGGTTCTCCTCCTTTTGAAGCAACTTTTCGAGCGTTTGGGCATCTGTCCTCGGGCTACTGTCCAGGAATTGGTGAACCGTTGTGCGCCCGGTCAAGGGGTGCGTTTGCAGACAGTGCTCCAGCGTCCTCCTGTCCGTCGGGAGGTTAGCGGAGTATACCCTGACTCTGGCCTAGCGCGGAGACTGTCAGGTTTGACCTCCACCAAGGGAGAGGACCTTCTCCTACAAGCGTCTTCAGAGACATTGCTTGGTCATCAACGGCTCCGTCAAACTATCCCAGCTAAGTTGTGGAAGTGGAAGGAGATCACCGGATGGCAATGGAGGACATCGGGAGATCATATCAATCTCCTCGAAATGCGCGCAGCATTGACAACAATCAAATGGGTACTTCAAAAACGAAAGACGTGGGGATGCAGAATGGTACATTTAACTGACTCCCTGGTAGTTTTGCATGCCCTCACCAGGGGCCGAAGCTCCAGTGTGAAGCTGCGGCGTACCATCATGCGCATCAACTCTCTCTTATTGGCGTCCAACCTTCATCCAGTGTGGGCCTATGTCCACACCTCTTTGAACCCCGCGGACCGGCCCAGCCGCCGGATCAAGTGTCAAAAATGGCGAAAGCTAAAAAGCATCTAGAAGGGCGGACCCAACGAGAGAGAGCCAAAACACGTCAGAATTTAGGTACCCTGAAAAGTCTCACTATCCAACCTCGAACTAGAGCGCGCTATGACAAAGCAAAACAGAAATTCTATGCTTATTTGGAGCACAACCAGCTTCAACTCCCTACGTTAAGAGCCCACATGGATGGCATCGTCTGTGAGTACCTGGAACACCTGTGGGCCACTGGCGAAGGCCGGGCGTTGGCATCTGACACACTTGCAGCATTGCAAGATGCTAGCCCCAAACTACGTGGGTGTCTTCCGGGAGCTTGGAGGCTCCTGAAAGCATGGCATGTGAATGAAATCCCGAATCGAGCCCCACCTTTTCCTGAGAAGGTCTTACAGTCATTAGTTGGTTATTTTGTGTTCCACCACAAGCCTGCAATGGCTGTTTCTTTGTTGTTGGGTTTTTATGGTATGTTGAGGACTGGCGAACTTTTAGGCATCCGTAACAGAGATGTGACCATCGATGAGGCTAAGACTACTGCAATTATTTCTCTCGGTTATACCAAGGGAGGTAAACGCTCTGGCGCAGCAGAGAGTGTGTCAGTGTCAGTGCTGGAAGTAGTTCGCCGTCTTTATCAATGGAAACAAGCTACACCTCCTGGTAGCCTTCTGACCCCATCTCCTCATACCTGGCGGAAAATGTTCTCTGACGCTGTGAAAGCCCTCGAACTTTTAAATTGGGATTTCCGACCGTATTCTTTACGGCGTGGTGGAGCTACTTTTTGGTTCAGTAAACACGGTTCTCTAGACCGCATCTTGTTGCAGGGGCGATGGATGGCCGCCCGTACTGCACGTACTTATTTAAATGAAGGACTTGCGGTGCTAGCTGAGATGCAAATCCCACAGTCTAAGTTGCTTCCTTTTCACGGTGTATATGTAAATGCTGTGCGGACTAAACTACCCGCTTGGTGAAAATGCTTGAGCTTTCCCGTATCGGGAAGGACTGGGGGACGTGGAGGGACAGGCCCCGAGATTTTCCGTTTGATTTTCCGTTTGGATGAGTGGAAGTGAGTTGTTTGCCCTGGAGAAGGCGTGGAAAGATTCTTTGCTGTTATCTTTCTTTGGATTAATACTGAG
>Ga0126342_10014487_pt1 | contig 13920 bp, 8 predicted proteins | sample Cyp1metagenome_FD_92528 | JGI IMG/M metagenome (GOLD analysis project Ga0126342, IMG submission 92528) | Coral microbial communities from Lord Howe Island, Old Settlement Bay, Australia - Cyphastrea 1 metagenome | ecosystem: Host-associated > Invertebrates > Cnidaria > Coral ...
AGCCGCCAAGCTACGATGCGCGTTTTCCCACAGCGCGGAGCGTATAGTTGATGAACTTGGCCTACTATACCCTGAAAACCGTGGAAATTTGCAGAAAAACATGGCCAGCGTATAGCGTATAGTATAGTTCCAAAAGTGGTCCGACCCTGGTGTGTTTTGTACGTTTTGACTTGGAAATGTGCTTCGCGCCACAACGGCGTGCACTTTTTCATCTCTCATCTGGCCAGATGGCTCCGCGCCCGCCGCTTTAGCGAGCCTACTTTTCGACCCTCCGGAGCCACATATCATTGGAAAAACACAATGTTTCGCGACCTTCCTACCTTTTCGCGCATCTGCGTCTTCTTTCTTTTGACTCTTTCCCTTCTCTGATCTTCTCTCTTCTACTCTTCTCTTCTCTCTGACCCTTTCCATCTCTGCTTTTCATCTGTCCATATTGTCGGAAGTTTGACTTCTAAACTTCCTTCGATTAGGTAGATAGACAGACAACTACAACTACAATTACAACTACAACTACAACAACTACTACAACTACAGCATTTCACTGCACTACACAAATTGCACTGCAGCACGCTACAACTACAATTATACATGCAGCTACAGCGACTACAGCACATTACACTACACTACACAACACTACACTACACTAATTACATTACACTACGCTACATCTACAGCTGCAAGTGCGGGTGCGATTACAAGTGCCATTACCTTGCACTATGCTACACTACGCTACTTACAATACACTGCAACTACAACTACACTCCTTTTCACTGCACTGCACTGCACTACACTAGACTACACTACACTATACCACACTACACTATACCACACTGCAGTACACAACACTACAGTACACTACAATACACTACAATATACTACGCTAATTACACCACACCACAACTACAACCGCAACTTCAATTGCAACTACACTACACTACAGTAATTACATCATATTAGAACTACAACTTACAACTACAGTTCCACGACACTACAACTACAACTACACTACACTACATTACAACTACAACCGCACTACACCACACTACATCCAACAGTTGTGGTGAGGTGACCATTGCAACCATTGCAACCACTCCAAAAAACACAACTCCAACCATCACTCGGCCCATCAGTGGATTCGCTCTGCCATCCGTGATTCACAACAACCAACCTCTCCTATAGGATTCCTATGTTTGAAACTTCCACCACTGCCTTGTGCGGTACTACTGGTAGTCAAAATCTAACATACTGGTAACACCCGTAGCAACCCGTAGTCGCCCGTGAACCCCACATGCGCCGGTGGACATCGTAAGATATGGGAAGTTTTTTTGGAATTTGATTGTGAAAAATCAAAAGCAAACAAACTTAGTTTCATGATATTTATTGCGGACAAAGTCTTAATACCGAATTTGCATTTTTTTGTGGTACCGCAGCTGCTTTTAGATGCACCATTACAAATTTCACTACACACATATCAAAACTGAGGCGACCATCAGACCTTTGCAATGCAGATTTTGACTCCGGCGTGATATGTTCAACTTTGCATTAAATTTGGGTTGAAGTCTTCCTCACCGATCTTGCAAGTAATGCTTGGGCTCCGATGCCATGGAAAACCAAGGGTGCAATTGCGAGCTGCCGGGAGGGATCCAGGAGCCGCAAGAGCCGCTGGAGCTACAGCAAGACCTCGTGGATGCGCCGAGGTCCGTATGTAAGTGTGCTGAAGTCCGAACTTGGGCAAAAATAGTCCCCCAAAAATGGATTCAAAATCACCATCTGCAATTTTTTGCCACTGTTCTATGATGTTTTGAACGATAATCATTGATGGTGAGAAAAATTCCTGAACCTCATAATTTTCAATTTTTTTCGGTGTTCGCACTGCCCCCAGGCGTCGCAATGAACAGCGTCGCAGATTAAGGACGCGGCAAAGTTCAGCATTTTTTGAGGTCCAGTCAGCGTTTTCTGGTTTTGGCAGTTGTTTATTCATCTGCAGTGGCACGGGAATATCAATTTCCCTGACTTCGCAAGTGCCTACAGGGAAACACTTGTTTTTTGGAAAAATGCAGATATGATTACCATCAAATTTGAGGGACAAGTCCAAATGTTCCATTCGTAGTTGCATTAGATTTGTTTTTCCAGAGCAAAACTCTTTGCATTCAAAGGGTCTGAATCATTCATTTTAAGACCCCGTTGACAAGTTTCCGGGCCCTCACAAAATGTAATTATGGTCCTGGTTGTAGAAATGAAACATTTGTCAAATAATCTTGGATATGTATGTGCACCATATGTCAGCATATTCAACTTTTCCACCACGAGAATCAATATGTTATTTGCCTGGGAAATGAAATGCAGGCAACTCGATGTTTGCAGCTGTTGCAGCCTGTGCCGTCATGTTCGAGCAGGTTGGTCGGTGAGTTTTATATTCTGATACGACAACACATATACGGTACCAAAATTTTCCAAAAATGTTGAGTTCCGTTCTGAAGGGTTCCATTTGGACCATCAGCCATAAACAATTCATTTCGAGGGACAGCATGAAATCCCGGAGCAGGCAGTTGCCGTACTTTCCGAAGAGCTGACATTGTGTTTTGTGTGCGGTGATAATTTGGGTTGTCCTCACAATCCATCCCCTGCAATGGAAGGAAATCAGAAGACAGCGCAGTCATGTGGTCTCCTAAGTTGCCCCAATGTTGGTTGTTCAATGGTGCCGTTCAGATTAAACTGGTAACAACTACACACCCAAAACACATCAAAATACGTCGTTAAGGCTCTGGCACTAGAATGCCCTTGGTGATCAGCCTTGCTTTGCTGGAATACCAAGGTTGCGAATATACGATGTCATGGGTGCCGAGGCCCCGACTGATAGCGCCCTTCAAGTGCGAAGACAGAACTCTCGAGTTCAATTCTCAAACCTACTTCACTTTTTGAATCCATTACACGCTATTTTTGCAGTTTTGATCAAATGCACTTGAGGTTTGAAAGTGTTTGAAGACTAGCAATGGGCCATATCCTATGCCACACAGCTTGTGCTGTAGTGTCTTTTAGTTTCACCAGGTAGTCTCTGGGCTGAATTGCCTATGCCGGGTCATCGGCACTGGTGCCTTTCATGCCGGTGTGGAGGTGCACTGTGGATGTGCCTGATCTATCCTGATCTATGTTTTGTCAAAAAAATGATAAAGGTCGTACCCACCAACCTTACTTCCGGTTGATGAGCAATTGAATTGCTGGTGGGTTCTTAGATGTTCTTAGATGTTCTTGGTACTTGTAGTATAGATTATTGTAGCCTATCCGATCCAGTGGAACTCAGAGACCTTTTCCGATTAAACCGGTTTGCGCTTGCACTCGCTTTTTATATACAGCTTGCTTTCAAGCTCCTTCAGCTCCTTAGACTGAGTGGCTTCTACCTTTGTGGCAGGTCTATGGCTTGGAGTGGTCGTTTGGATTTTCAGAGGACGGAAGTGGAGTTTTCAGCTGTGGCCCTGGCCTGTGCGTACTCTCCATGGAGTTTACAGAAGAAAGGGATTTTGGTCATGGTCTATCAGTGTTCGTCGTATTTCGTCGTGTTCGTATCAATCTTTTCATTTTTTGATGATGCGCGCTGCAGGTACGCCTGGCGAATGTGGCGGACATGCATATCGAGAGGCTCTTTGAGCTTTGCTACCCTCGCAAATTCTGCGGGCCAGAGGTATCGTTGAATTGGGTACAGCATATTGGTCTTTGAAGCAGGCAGTTTCGATGGGGGAAACCTCTTTGGGAGAGGAGGACGGGGCCGCATTTGTGTTGTTGTGAGACAGCTTGGACATGTCAGCATGGATAATGCAACTAAAACGTGAAAATTCATTTTCCAAGCAGTGCAATGTTTTTTGATTTGGTCGTTTCCTTGGCAACGGACAGGATGTGATGATTCTTCTTAGCACGCTGGCACAAGACTGGCAAGGCCATTACTTACCTGATGCCTGTAACAAACATGCGGTATATTACCAGTATATGATAGAAACACCAACCGAATCCGACTGACCACATAAAGTACATGAAATATTGTAATTAAATTGTTATGGTAAATCGCAATCCATGTAGTGCCACCATCCCTGCCGTGTTTTGCTACCTATGTGGTTGCACTACCTGACTACCCGACCGTTTCAGTCCTGAATGTGAGGCAGTGACTACGATATTTTGCGTCGAAATTGCTGCCACTTTAGCGATGCATTGTGCAGGCCAGGCTGCTCATTGGAGTGGTTCGCAGTGACCTGTAGCTTGACCTGTAGCTCGCAGATTAGCTGCTGTCATGGTGTCATTGTGCGCTGAATTCCAGATGGTCAAGATTTTGATCAGTCTCTGCTTGATGCGACCTGGACTGGAGCATTTTTTATACTGCAAAACTGCCTCGAAGTGTATTCTTTGTCGAGTGTGTAGAGTTCAAGACAGTCGAACTGGCAGTCTGTGAACCTGTTGCCTGCATATATTACATAAGGGTGTGGCAGGAAATGGCCAAATCATGCCAAATCATTCACTCGAAGAGCAAAACAGCGCTGTTCGTGGTGCTACAGGCAGTTGCAAGTGGGTCACATTCCGGGCTGGGTGACCAACCTGTTTGCAACTCAGTCGTGGAGGGTTTTCAGATTTCCAGACTGTCCCAGACACACAATTTTTTGTTTGTGGAAAATCAATGGCCGATGTTTGTCTCCTGTTTTCCTTTGTCACATGTGCTTCCTGAAGAGTGCAGTGTTTCAATCTCACTAATCCAACATTAAAAACTTCAGCTATGAAGTGCAACAGCTTCTGTGAATCCCCTGGAAAGAGTCAAAACTCAGAATTTGGGATGCACTTCTTTGAAACGTCATGCAGATTGATGACTGATGTGTCGCTTGTTTCACTGTCTCGTCACCGAGGGCTGGTGCTGGAGCGAAAGTCGCCACTGGGCTGCACTGGTGCTGGATCAGACTCTGCAGGACGTGCCAAGAGGGGTCCAACCAGGGAACTTTGTTTTTAAAAGGCTTATCAAAGATTACATTAATTACATAGTTTTTCAAGTTTTCTAAATGAAAGCATTTTGACTCTCGACAAAGATCAGATAGATAGTCGCTGGATTCGTCTACATTGGGACTTTTGGAGCCTGAGGAAGCTGGGCCAGGGTCTCAACTTTGTCCGCCTTCAAGTGGCGAGACAGCTGGCTGCCAACAGTTCTGAAAGTGTCTTTGGATGTTGACTTACAACGCACTGAATGCACAAGCCTTAGAGATCCTTACGAGTGCAGTTGACTTGCTCAGGCTTCGGAATGCTGTCTCCCATGTTCATGCAGCAGCAGTGATAGCTGCAGCAAAGGCAGGACGTCAGATCAGTGTGGTCGATGCACAACGACGCAATGCTGGCAGTGTCCGGCTGTGCCCGGCTGTGCAGGCCATGGAGATCGAAGAGGAGTTGAACATCAAACAAACTGTGTCCGAAGGTGTTTGGAGCTCAACATGTCCGAGCTGCCCAATCTGCCTAGTACATACATTGACATACTGACAGTTACCGACATGCCTATTTTCTTTGGAAACTGTAGAAGGCTCCCAGATTGTGGGAGTTAAAGCGATGCACCTTTTTCCACCCCAAAGGACAAGTAAACTTTGAAACAGCCGCATTCTCAGGGTTTGCACCTTTTTATGACTCTCCGCTATTTTGAGGCCCATCATTTGCTAGAGCGGAGTTTTGAGCTGGACCAAAGGTGCTCCTCGCTTGTTTGATTTAGGCAGATGATTGGTTGATGTGGGTCTTTTGATGTATATTACGAAAGCCAGCTGGGAAGCTGGCTAGTTCGTTGTTATTCGCGAACGAAGTGAGAATAGGGGGTGTGGGGGCTAAGTTGCCCGGAGGCGCCGAAAAGGTCGTAAATAGGTGGTGTTTTAGGCGTCAGAAAGGTATGGTTTTGCAGGGTAATGTACCGTGCGGCAAAAAAGGGACGGTGGGTATCGATTCTCCCTAGGTCCGGTTTTCTTGGGTCAGTCAGGTGGACAGATAGATGGGCTACCTAGTTAGAGAAGTGGATGGGAAGAAAGACATTTCTGGAGAGACTGGAGAGAGAGAGGGAAGTTTGCCTGAAATCTGAAAAACGGGAGAAAGAGAGAGAGAGAGAGAGAGAGATTTTTCGCAAAACTATGCATTTTTTTTGACATTTTGGACCCTCTATTGGACCACACACGATGCGACCACTGCAACCTCATGGAGATGAGAGAAACCCAACAAAAATACTTCACACCATTTTATGCTGACTTCCCCTAACTGTTGGGCTCCGATGTGGGGCCATTATGGGCGCAGGGATTGGATAAGCGCGTGTGGACATGGTTGTCTGAGACAGATGTTTGATGGCCCGTTCCCTGGAGGGAATGTCGGCCTGTGCCATGGAGGGAATGTCGCCCGCATTGATAGAGGTTGGGCGGGGAGGGGGTTGATAGGTATTTGTTGAACACCGAGGCAGTGGGAAAGAGGAATGGGCTGCGAAGAAGGAAAGCAAGGACACGAGGAGGCGTAAGGGAAGTCAAGCGCAAGGCAACGGGAAGGAGAGTGAGTGAGGAGGGCAGAGGTATTGCTTGGAAAAGCACTGAGCTGAACCTAGATGGGGTATGTGGGCAGAGGCATTGCTTGGAAAGGTTGGAACTCAATGGCTGGTTTGCGTACTAGATGGCTGAGCGCAATACATAGCTCAGGCTCCACAACTGTCTAAAGCACAAGGGAAAGGAGGTGAACAGGATGAGGGCAAAGGCATTGCTTGGAAAGGTGGGAACTCAATGGCTACTTTTCTTTATCTATCTCCTTACGAGACGGTGATTCTATTACTCTTCTGTCGCAACGCTGGCATGAGGGCGTGTGAACATGGTTGTCTGAAACAGATTTCTCTTGGTCCGTTCCCTGGATGGAATTTCGCCCGTAAGGGTCCTTGAATGGAGGTGCAGTAGGTATGGAGAAGGAGCTTCTGTCAGTATAGGCTCGATATGGTCCGGTGGGCTTGCTGAATCTGAATGACCGAGCTGGTCTGGTGACTTGGCATTGAAGCTGCTCGAACATTTGTGTCGGATTTGGATGAAGCGGAGTAGGAAATATCGCTTGAATCTCAACGGCTGATCTGCTCCGGTGGGCTTCGCATTGAAGATCCCTGAACATTCGTGGTCGATTTGGGTGAGGCTTCTGATGGGGCAAACCGTGGGGTTGGGCAAGAAGGGTTTTGGTATGAGATGAACCATGCTGAAGCTCAACGGCCGATATGGTCCGGTGGGCTTCGCATTGAAGATGCTCGAAAACTTTTGCCCGATTTGTGTGAAGCTTCTGCTGGATGAAGCAGCTGGGCAAGAAGGGTTTTGGTATGAGATGAACAGGTCTGGTGGGCTTCGCATTTAAGATGCTTGAAAATTATGTTGGGTTTGGGTGAAGCTTCTGCTGGATGAAGCGGCGTGGGAGATGACTTGAGGGGAAGAACCATGCTGAACCTCAACGGCTGATCTGCCCCGGTGGGTTTCGCATTGACGATGCTTGAACATTTTTTGCAGACTTGGGTGAAGCTTCTGATGGATGAAGCGGCGTGGAGATATGGCCTGAAGGGAAGGGCCACGCCCAACCTCAGAGCTGATCTGGTCTGGTGGGCGTCGCATGGAAGGCGTAAAGGGAAGAGCCATCCCCAACCCCAACGGCTGATCTAGTCCGGTGGGCTTTGCGTTGACGATGCTACAACATTTCTGCCGGATTTGGGAAGCTGGTGGGCTTCGCAGTGAAGGCTTGAGGAGAAGGAGCCATGCTGAACCTCAACGGCTGATCTGCTCTGGCGGCCTTCGCGTTGACGATGCTACAGCATTTCTGTCGGATTTGGGTGAAGTTGGTGGGCTTCCCAGTGAAGGCTTGAAGGGAAGGAGCCATGCTGAGCGTCAAGTGCTGATGTGCTGCGCTGGGCTTCGCATTGAAGATGCTTGAACATTTTTGTCGTCTTGGGATGGAGCGTTGACAGGAAGACCCATTTATCATTTTTGTTGGGTTTTTGGTGTTTGGAATTTGTGATGGCGACGCCACAGCGACATGCTCAGGTTTAGGGTGTAGCGATGCAGCTGAGAGGGGGCGAGAGACCAACCGGAGTTGCGTGCTGCATGCGAGGTATACGTTGACCGACACATGTGGTGAAAAGTCTGTGGGTGAAAAGTATATGGGATGAAAAATCTGTGGGGTAAAAATTTGTGGGTGAAAAGTATCTGGGCGAAAAGTCAGTGGGTGAAAAATATGGTGAAAAAAAAATATATATACCGGTGAGAAACCAGTGGGTAAAAACTTTGCGGTGAAAAAATGATGAAAAAATGTGGGTGAAAAGTACATCGATGAAAAACCCGAGGTCGAAGAGTATGTGGGTTAAAAAATTGTGGGTGAAAAATATACCGATGAAAAACTGGAGGGTGAAGAGTATGTCGGTTAAAAGTCTGTGGGTGAAAAACCTGTGGGTGAAAAACAAATGGGTGAAAAGTCTGTGGTGAAAAATATGGTGAAAAGACTGTGGGTGAAAAGCCAGTGGGTGAAAAGCCGGTGGTGAAGAGTATGTGGATGAAGTCTGTGGGTGAAAATTGTGTGGTGATAAATATGGTGAAAAGTATGTGGGTGAAAACTCTGTGGGTGAAAAGTATGTGGGTGAAAAGTATGTGGGTGAAGAGTCTGTGGGTGAAAAGTATGTGGGTGAAAAATATATGGATGAAAAATATGTGGGTGAAATGTTTGTAGTTGAAAGGTCTCTGGGTGAAAAGTCTGTGGGTGACAAGTCTGTGGGTGAAAAGTAAATGGGCGTAGATGGGATGCTGGCTTTCATTCCCCCCTTCTCAGGTCATATCATTAGGGGATATTAAGGGCACTTTGTGATGATCAGAAGGGTCACCAAAGTCAGACGGAAAGCGAGGGGCAAGTTGGCAACTGAAGGTATGCCATCAGCGAATCCGCTTCTGAGTTGGCTACAAATGCAGGCGGAGCTCAGGGAGAGAAGGTTTCGTGTATGGATTGACAAGACAGGTATCAACAGGTATTAACAGGTATCAACATCAACAGTCATCAACATGTCCAAGTTTTGGGTAGATTATATCATTTCATTTCCACGTCTCAGGCCGTGCAGCTGCGGATGCAGTGGAGCAAGAGCTGAGCTTAAGACAAATACCTCCAAGGGTACCATTTTCAGGTTGAGATGAGCATCATGGTTAACAGCCAAGAAATTCAGCCATGATATCGTATTTGGCATGATTTGGCAATTGGATTGTTTGAGTGGATTGGATCTTCGAAAACATTTTGGTTGAACGACAGAGCTGGACAGATGTACAGTGTGAGGTCAATGATGCAACTTCTACAGTCGTTAACAAGGTCCCTTGCGTCAGGGTTTTGCAGGGGCGTTGAAGTAGAACACTAGTAGTAGCAAAGATTCGAAATCTTGAAATCTTCGCATTGCTTGTACAGGTACTGCTGTGCAATGCTCTATTAAAAAATGCAATCCGCCAGAAATAGAATGTTTACTTCTCCCATGTATATTAGTTTCACGAGGATCAGGAGCTTTTTAACCTACTACTTGATGTCAGCCTAAGCGACAACAAGTGACACCTGACGCATTGAGAGGTGACTGAGGCGGCGTTGCAACGCTCTGCTTCACTGGTCAGGGGCCCAAGGCAGGCCGGTAGCGAAATGAACAATAATGACAACCAATTTGCCAACAGGTTTTGCTGGTTTGTGTCTCCGTGGTGGTTGTGCTGGAGTCTCCTTTGTTGCTGGTGCATCCCCTGTTTATGGTGGGTTTTTATGATATCATCACAGCAAACAATTTATCAATGTTTTCTCTCTTCTCCTGGAACAAACGCACCACAGTGGTATTCTCTGTGCTCTGACATGGCCCTGAATGGGTGAAACAGTGACCTTTTTTCCAAGGCGTACGACGTGGCGGCTCAGGCGAGGCGTCGTTGACTGTCGCCAGCTTGAGAGTGAGCAAAGGCATTTTCAAAGGAATGAAGGGCAATGATGGAGAACGTTCCACAGGGAAATGCTGGGCATGAGTCAATATGAGACTCACATAACTACGCTGTTGAAATCAGGCATGCGAAGGATGGGGTGCAGATTCTGTGTGTCTCTGGGCAGGTAACCCCACCAATCCTGGGATACATGTGCCACTTGTCTGCAGACATTGCCTCGTCTTGCAGGCAAATGTTCAGATGCCAAGTCGCTGTTGAGATTTCATTGCGTAATCTTGGCTCTACCACCGAGGTCTAGGGGCTCGCAAGCAAGGTGCACGAAAAGCCGCATTGTTTGCCCAGCGATCCCTAGCATCGTATTTTTTGATTATTTTCCTTCCTTGATGCAAGTAGCTACTGGGTGATGGTTAGGTCCAAAAACTTCATAGAAGGGTCAGATTGACGTGAGCTGCCACTCCCTTTGATTGATCTTATTGTGGTACATTGTGGTATTGCTTTTTTCAGCTTGACCGCCGTTTTGCTTCTTTGTTGACCTCAAGACGGCCAGATCGTCAACGACGCATTCGTTCCTGAGATGAATCAAAGGAGGGGAAAGCAAAAGCTACAGCAGCTACAGATCTAGACCACAACTTTGCATTCCCCTTCGACCTTGATGCCGTTAATGACTTTGTGGCGACAAGAGGAGCAACAGCTCTTGCCTGGCCGCATATTTCGACGTTGACTTTGGCGTCGACAATTTCTTTAGCTAAAGGATGCAATCAGGTGGGAGTGGACGAAGTCCACGATCCCTCCCTGCATGGCTTCAGTTTGGATAAAAACTCTGTAAAGGCTCTGTGAAGCACTCAGTTTCTTGCTGGTTCGGAAAAGTGGGTTGAGTTTACCTTCAGTTTTGTTGGAGGAAGCATGTTGCGTGCTTTTTGCCAGCTTGCCAGCTTGCTGGGCAAGGATCAATCGAATGTGTATTGAGCTTTTTTAAGGCTTCTGGGATTGACGCCTTAGTTTACTTCTTCAGAGCCAGGCAACTGTGCCAAACCATGCCATGGAAGGACACCCCACATTGATGTATTGGTGGCAGAGTTTTAAGGATTGAGCTATACTGGATTATACTGAAATGACGTTTTTTTAGACTCCATGTCTCTGGTAGCTTCTTGAATCCAAACCTTGAGGCCTCCATAGGATGCAAAACATGAAGTGATTGGTGGCTTTGGGTTCACGCAGCACTTTGACAACCTTTACAGCCTGTAGAGGTCATTTACAAAGCAACAGCCACCACTACCTGACAAGTCGCGGCTACACTTTTCTCACAATAATCCCTTTGCAAATCATTGGGTGAGCAGCTGAGAGATGAGAACAGATCAGCAAATTTCGGCAGATGGTCTCTAGTGGTGCCTTTGAAGTCATGATTGAGCCATGGAAGGGCAAGATTGCTCTGACATGATCCACACCTTTTGCTCGGAAGCAGGATGACCGAAGTTGCCAAAGCAAAGCAACGCTTTTCCTCTCCTGCAGATTTTGCTACATGGTGTGAACAAGCTTTAGTCCTTGAGAAGGAAGCTGAAGATGAGGAGACAACTGAACTTCTAAAGTCATGTTCCCAGGCAGAGCTGCAATCCCGAGGAATTGCCATTTTGAAACTTCGGGTTGCGGAGCAATCTACGGCCTTGTACGGCAGGGCATGCGTCTCTTTGGAAAGAGCCAATGGGGATTTGCCTGCTCACAAGATCAGTCATGGTGACATTGTGGGTCTATTCGATCAAACAGCCCGGCCACTGGTGAAAACCATCCCTTTGGGGACTGCAGTGGTCACCCGAATCAGAACAGCTGCCATCCAATTGGCATTTGATGGAGATGTGCCCATTGAAATTTTGGATGGGCGACTGCTGAACTTGGCCCTGGTTTCATCAGATGTCACCTTGAAACGCTACCGAGAGGCCTTGGACCTGTTGAAGGGTGGGGCACAATCAAGTCCGGCCTGCCAGTTGGTCGATGTCTGCTTCGGCGATGCAAAGCCACGGTTTTACGAACAGAAGAGCGAGGGCTGTGCTCGTCCAGATGCTGTGGACTGCACTTTCTTGGCTGATTCCAGCAGCCGGTTGAATGAACCACAGCAAGCTGCAGTGGTGAAGGCCATGTGTGCAGCAGATGTTTCGATCATCCATGGACCACCAGGGACTGGCAAGACCACCACCTTGGTGTCATACATTTTGGAAGCGGTGTATCGCAAGCAGCGGCTCTTGGTCACGGCACCTTCCAATGTGGCAGTGGACAATCTCTTGGAGAGGCTGGCTGATGCGGGATGTCAATCCCTAGTACGCCTAGGGCATCCTGCTAGGGTGCAGGAGAATATCCACAGGTTCACCATGGACAATGTGGTCTATGGATCTGACCAGGCTGAACTTTGCAGGGACATCAAGAAGGAGATTGATGACATTTTGAAGAAAAGCAGCTCGAAATCGAAGAAAAACGACAAATCTGGTGAGGACAAACCTCGCTGGGGCGCTCTCAAGGAGTTGAGGACGGAGTTGAGACAGCGCGAGAGACGGGCAGTGGCTGAGGTTCTGAAGCACACACAGGTGGGAGGTGAAACAAGTTGAAACAATCGTTGTTTAGTAGTACGAAAGATATGAAAAGATATGAGAGGCCATAAAGTGCCTAATTTTCTTGACGACTTCTGATGGTTTTGGTTGTTCTGCTCTTTTTTGATGGATTTTGTTTAGCTCATTTCAGCGCCCTTCATCGATCGCTAGTGGCAGGTGGTCTTCGCCACCTGCACTGGAGCTGCTGTGCTTCACCGTGAGATGCGCCGCAGCGGGGCCGCGGATCCCAAGAGCCTGCAGTTCGATGTGGTGGTCATCGATGAAGCCGCTCAGGCGGATAGGAAAAGCTGGGACTTGTACGTGTGACACATCGGATCCAATGGATGGTTTCCGGAAATGGAAGACCCTCCCCAAATCCATTGTTTTCCAAGTTGTGTCAGCATGCGGAATCGATTTTTGTTGAGATATTCCCCAGTCTTGGACACACGCACACACACACACCTGTTGGTGTTGCAGGTTGGCCAAGTTACTGGCTGATTGGTTGACCCATCAGCCCATCCTCACAGCACTGCCAGAGGCATTGGAGGTGGGCTGTTGGATTCCCTTGTTGCTGGGGAAGAAAGCGGTCCTGGCGGGTGATCATCAGCAACTTTCTGCCTGTGTAAAGTCCAGCTCTGCACAGCAACAAGGCTTGGATCAGACACTTGGCCTGTTGGGGTGGAATAAAGTCCGATTCCGTAACTTCTCCGGATTGCGCAACTAAGATTGCGCAACTCTTTGGTCGGATTGCGTGCTTGTGTTTTCGAGCTTGGTTGCTGGCCCAGCAGCAGGGTGCCGCTGCAAGGTGCTGCTGTCAGAGTGCTGTTTGCGCTTTGGAGCTTGGTTGCTGGTTGCCGCTGCAGGGTGCCGCTGCAGGTGCTGTTGTCAGAGTGCTGCTGGGAGAGTGCAAGTGTGCGCTTTGGACTTGCTGTAGGGTACCTAGCATTGCGAAACTTGGCTTGCGCAACTCCCAGGATTGCGCAACTCCGCTTGCGCAACTTCCAGGATTGCGCAGCTCTGCTTGCGCAACTCGTAGGATTGCGTGACTCTGCTTGTGCAATTGCTTTTGACAGATTGCGCAGCTCCCAGGATTGTGCAACTCTGCTTGTGCAACTACGCTGGCCGGATTGCGCAACTCTGCAACTACACTTCCTCCAAGCAATTCCAGCGCCCATAGCACTTGAAAATGACACATGCCCTCCACAAGAGCAAGACGTTATACAAATTCCCACCCCATGGAACTTCAAACTGACTTGGAGTGTCCACAAGGTCAAGATGATATCAAAATTCTCACCCCCATGGAACCTCAAACTGGCCTGGAGTCTCCACAAGGTTAAGATGATGTCAAAATTCCCACCCTCATGAAACTTCAGACTGACTTGAAGTCTCCACAAGGTTAA
>Ga0126342_10014488_pt1 | contig 13916 bp, 11 predicted proteins | sample Cyp1metagenome_FD_92528 | JGI IMG/M metagenome (GOLD analysis project Ga0126342, IMG submission 92528) | Coral microbial communities from Lord Howe Island, Old Settlement Bay, Australia - Cyphastrea 1 metagenome | ecosystem: Host-associated > Invertebrates > Cnidaria > Coral ...
GATGATCCTGTGTTCTCTTTGTGCTTGCCTGGTACCTCCTTTTCACCCCTGTTCACGACCCCAGAAACATGGCTACGAGAATGTGACAAAATGGTCATGCACCGATGTACCCTGATAGTATATCAAATAACATCAAAATTGAATATTGTAATTATAATGATAATGTGGCAAACCCAATAGGAAACCATTCCCAACATGACCAGCAACAGGTGGTGTAGAGTATAAACCCTCCAAAATGGGAGGTTCAAAGATATAAATCCAGTCCTTGGCTCTTAGCACCGCATGTTTCAGGTTCGTTGAATTCGTTGCTCATTTCCTGGAAATTCTGGGATGATTCTACCACTGGACTGGTACAGTGGGGGGTCTATGAGGTGGATTGTGCCCCCAAATCACCACCGTGGCCCTGTGGTGGAATAGACCTGGCGCGACGGCGCGACCTGTGGTGGAATAGACCCCGAACAGACGCGAAGGATTGCGTTTGGAAATCAAAAGGGAGCAATGCGAAATTCTGGGGATGGGTCAGGGCCTGTGAATGATACCATATATCTGGGGCTGAGCCTTTATGCAATCAAACATAATCAAACCATGTTGATGTGAAAATCAAAGCATATTGGTTTTGATCAGCAACCAAAAGGGTTTGATTGCAAATATGGCGCACGAAACCCGGTGGTTTATCATCATTTTCCCTATACGAAAAATTAGATTTTTGACCACTCCCCCCCCCATTTTCCATCAGACCAATGTGTCAGAATATGTCAGCATATCGGTTTCGCAGGGGTCCAACTGGCCAACTTCCAACAAATCTGTTGGGGCCCGGGGGTGGGTTTCGTGTTTGGGAGAATGCACTGGGCCACTGGGTCACAAACAGAGCACCATACTGTGCCTTCTTTAGAGGAGGCACAGTACATCACGTGAATTCACTATCAAAACTGGTTGGTGGTTTGGAAATGTTTGGAACATGAATTTTATTTTTACATATATTGGGAATAATACTCCCAGCTGACTAATATTTTTCAGAGGGGTTGAAACCACCAACCAGAAAAGTGCGAGAAAGTTATTGTCCTATATCTATTGCTTTGGAACGCCATAGAGGTGACTGTAATTCACATCGACGCGCGTCAGGTATCTGTAGCCAGATTGAAATGTTGACGAATCCCGAAATGGCACCAGGCAAACTGCTCTTCGTTTGCGGCAGGACTGGATTCAAAGTGGTCACAGATGAGGCTTTAACTAGCCAACCACGAGACTGATACAGTATACAGCACAGGGGATATCTATGTATATATACTGTATATATATAGATTTATATTTATTTACACTTACACAATCTTACACACACACGCATGTGTTTACAGCAATCAATATGTATGCCATGAATGTATATATTAACATATATGTATAACCATTATTTTGTGGGTATATATTAACATATATGTATAACCATTATTTTGTGGTTGCAAGATGTAAACGAGTGAATTATTGCTGAGGCTCTTGTGTTTTTTTGTTTGTCGACTGCATAAGATGGTTGTCAGTTGGCAAGTCAGAACGCGATGGTGCAATGGACCGAGAGAAAAAAAACATTTCAATAAGAAGAGCCAGTTTCCTGCGTTTGTTCCATTTTAATTCGCAGAAGATGCTTGGTCTTTCAATTCTTTCAAGGGTCCCAGGCTTGATCAACCGGGAACATGCAGCTTCGACCTACGATTCAAATGGTAAAAATCAAAGCTTCCAGGAGATATACTCTCCTTCAAACCAGTGAGAGGGGGTTCACTGGGTCGATATTTCGCTATAAATGGATGTAACGGGATGTATGAGATGTAAATAGATTTACTAACCAGCTAACAACTTATTTCTTACATTCAAGATTGGCCACGTCATACATGGCAGTTTCCCACTGGTTACATAAAATTTATAGAGAGGGTGCCAGTACAATCAATATATTGATCACTATTGTATATTACTATAAATGATGACAGATGGTATCCAAACACAGCCAAAGTACCAATAGATGATGATCAAATATGACAAATGCCATCCAAACTGGGCCGTCTCTAGTTGCTCTCAACATGATTTCCTTGTGCCATGAGGATGTCCTCAACCAGCTGCAAGAGCGGAAACTTGCCCGGCAGCGGCGCCTAAAGCGGAGATGCATGTGGCAAAACTATGCAAAACTACCACATTGAATCATGTACATGGCTGTGTACAATAGAATAACAGAAAACATCATGAAACATAGACAAGCAATGACACTTACTTCAATTACGCATGGTATTTTCATAGAACCCCTGCAACGTAGTGCAACTTTAGCACCAATGTTACACCAGTGATTTTTTGCATGAGCCGAGGTCGATGGCTGCTGATGTCTCCCGGCTCAAAATGCAGGTATTTGTGACGTGCTATGCATCCGACAATCTAAAAATCTAAAACAGCTTTGAAACATGGCATGTTTCTTAGATGATGAACCATTAAACATGGTGATTCTCCATAGCGATATATTAGATTACCAGAGGATAGCATTTGGTGTTTAACTGTGTGTTTTCTTTGGGTGATGACGGGAAAGTGAATTTTGTGATTTGTTTTAGGTTGAAGCCATCAATCTTGCAGCTTTTGGCCGAAAACCGAACACGACAGAACATGAGACAGGCTTCAATGCTGGACCAAATCTCTCCATTTGCGAATCCAATCGGCTGTGGAAACCCACTAATTCGGACGAAAAACAAACACTATACCAACATCCATGGCAAAAGACCGAATGCTTGCGCGTTTTTGTTCGTTTGCCAGTTTGGGAGCGACATTGTTCGGAAGCTGACAGCCTCTTGTACGACAGAAACATGCGCATGTTCCACTCATTGAATCGGCCATTGATGTTTGGCATATAGCGGTGCGTTTGTTCATTCACATAGTCACATAGTCTTAAATAGACTATATAGATTGTAGACTTTGCGACTGTACATATTAAACAATATTTTTATAAATTGATCATGTATCAACTGTTTTTAGTGATCAATAGCTGCCACTAGCTATTCATTAAATAAAGATTATGGCGTCCCATAGAACCATTGAAACTTTGAAAATGTCGAACTGAGACGTGGTAGGGCAAGTCCACCTGCCCTCCGGCCCGGCGCATGGCTGCGCAGTCGCCAAAAACGCCGCCGAGTAAGCTGCCGCCCTTCAAAAAGAGCGTCGAAAAGCGACCCTCCCTGGAGATCCTGGGCGACTGTGGTGATTTGGGTTGGTTTGCCGATGTTTGCCGGTTTCGGATTGAGAAGAGAACCAGCCCCTCCAAATCAGATCTGATTTGGACACTGATTTGTCCTTTGCTCAAATAGCAATTTTGGGCTGCGTATCCCACTTTCTGACAAGCCCATTTGATGAATTTTGATGGGTGACGTCAACCCAGCTAGGAACTCTGGTTGATGAGTGATGGGCCTCTGCTAGCAGTTTCTGGCTATTGCAATTTTTGGTCGATCAAGCAAAAAGGCCAGTCCCAAAAAGGAGCGCTTCAATGGGGATATCATCACCAAGGGTTCAGACCAAAGCTTCCAAGGCTTCCATAGAAGCCTGCAACTTAGGGAATCGTCCCGCGGATGGTTAGTTAGTAAGTGGGGTCATAATACAGGTTTAATTATAATTGGGATGCTCTCCACTTAGGGGACTTGTTAACCAGGGTTATTAACCATGATTATCCTCTATCAACCACCTACTGGGATGGTCCTCCAAACAGTCCAAGCAGTTCAATCCCCCACACGAAGCCCAGAACATCACAGGGAGAAACAATTTCCGCATCAACAACCATTAACAATCATGTCAAAGAAAAATGATACAGTAATTGGTCCATTCAAGTCACACAGCCTGCATTGAAAGTAAGTCATCTTGAGTGGAAAATAATCTTCCAAGCCCTATTTGCAAGGCCGCCCGGGCCGAGGTGGAAACCTGGTGTCTTAGAGGATGGCTTGGGCGTTCCTGCCGCTTGGTGGATGCGAAACATGGAGAGAGTTTGCGGACAACGATCCAAAAAGATCCATAAGTTCAACATAAAGTAAGCTAGATGATCTTCTTAACAGATCCTTACATTCTCAACGAGAAACGTTGAAGTACTGAAGGCAGAAGAAAAAACACAGAAAACAACATGTTTCTGTGCAATTCTCCAAAGTTTTCTGGTTTTATAGTAGGTTTCTTGATGTTGAATCTCGAAGTATGAGAGTCTCGGTGGAATCCAATTGACTTCACATTGTATAGTTGGCTAACATATGTTTTTTTTGTTGCCTTCAGTCTATCCATTCCCTAAGAATCATAAGGATCCATCCGTATAAATAAGGCCAAATCGGACATGCACATAAATCGTGAGGTCATTTGTGATGATCGCAAAATAGCGCGCGCATTCTCGCAAGGATTGGAGATTGCATTTCCACGATACTTAAATCTTGTGCATTGTCGGAAAATGCCGGGACAGACCGTGACAAACCGATACAAACCCGACAAGCCGTGATAAGGTCAGCGGTTATGCCCGAAGAAAATCGTTTTTCCCCCCCTCCCGGAAATCAATGAGAAACTATGAAAATGAACAGCCGGAAATGTATGCAAAAATCATTAGCGTATACCCATCCATGCATGCTTAAATAATCCATGCGAACAGCGGATCCTCAGGGATTGAACCATCAGGAAATCCTTAAAAAATCCATGCTCGCTGCCATACATTTTGGGGACCATCCCATGTTTTTGAATCAATTTCACATAGTTGCCTGTGTCAAAAAAAACTGAATCTCCACTAATTAATCATAGACATATCATGGTTACATGGTTACATGGTTACATGGTGATTATATATCACATAATGGATCATATTATGGTTGTTGTGGCACCATTGTTGTTAATTTTCCAGCATTTTTTTAGCGTTCCATGTTGCCCCAAAGAATTGCCAACCCATGGTGCGCACAAACCAGGCCTTTGACAAATCCTTTGACGATCACTTTGAGATCAACTCAGTCCCTCGGACATTGCGCAAAGTAAACTCAGTCGGTGACTCGCTGGGATCTTTGGGATCCCCCATTTCAAGAACCCTCCATATATCTATAATTTTACATGTGATTAATACATGTCCAGCAACAATAGGCTCTATGATTCTTCATGATATATCGATATTGTTTTTTGTTTTAATAGTTGCATTACATTTGCTCAAACATTTTTGCGTTTGAATGCAAGTTCCACGTTTTGCTTCCAGAGAAGTTCAGGCCTTATCTTAATTAAATGATCTTCAACGTTTGTTGGCATTATAATTAGCGTATGTTGATTATGTTGACATCATCATCACCACTGCCACTCTAGTCGTCATCGTCGCCGTCGTCATCATCATCATCATCCAAATGGTCGGCAAAGTTATAGAATTATATACGATCAGATCATCAGGATGTTAAATTATATCAAATTATACTGTATATATATATAATAAATTACAGTATCAGGCTGATAAGAGCACAATATACCGGAATAGAGCTTAATAAGATCCTCCATATCTTCATCATGATCCTCACCCTAAGGGTCTCATTATGCCTCATTTTGCCCAACTCACTTTCAGAATCCGTTGGACAGGTTTACCTCTTATCTTAAATCTATAGATTTTCTATCGCAATTATAAGCTGTTTGCTAATTTCGATATACAGTAAATTCCATTAAGTATAGTATAGTATAGTTATACCTTCCGATGAACCATAGTTATGTTAGTTCTTGTAGGTTTTTTCACCAGCTTAGCTATCCTCCCATCAGCCAGTCCAGCCCGGCGCAGGAACTTATCGCGCAAGCACTGGAAGGAACGGTTCATGAGTGTTGTGCCTCCTTTCCTCAGAAGAAGACGCAGCCAGAGGTGCCCATGGACATCCACCCTGAATATATCTGAAAATCCAATGGGTTTTTGAGGAAAACCCGTGACATATTTATGGAATATAGAGTTGGGATAGCTTCTCTGGCAAATCTGTTAGGCATGTTAGGCTATGGTAAATCACAGCTTCGGGTAAATCAAACTCCATGGGCAAAACAAAACACAGTTTTTTTTGGATTGCCAGAGGGTAATCAAGATGATTACATATATATATATATATATTGATTGATGATATATTGATGATAATCCAGTGGATCTACCTGATTTTAGGGGTTAACAGGGGGGCCTGTTTTGGGAAATTTGTGTTGTCAACAGATTGATGATTCTGCTTGATTTGCTTGATATGACTACAGCGAAATCACTGGCCGACCACGCCTCATAGATGATTCACATACACATAATATATATATACTGCATAACTGTATGTATATATATATAGGGATCCATCCCCAAAATCACTTATCAAATCTCGTCTGGGAATGTTTGGGATTTATGACAGATTATCAAGATAGTAATCTCCCTGAAAAGGGACCTCCCAAATCTCCCTGAACATCGGCACCTGTTGAAGAAAAACAGATCATCAATCATATCGCCACATGAAACATCAGGCTAAGTCTAAGTGCCAACAATCATGGATTTTGTAGCCTCAAACTCAGAATAGAATACTTCAGTTTAGACTATCCAAGTTCAATAACCAGGTGCAGTAGATCTCTTTTCCCCAGGGGATGGGCTGAAATCCCATGATCTTCGTTGCTGGGTACATCAGCCTTGTTTGATACAAATCGTTCATGATTTTTGTTGCGGTTTATTCGATGTGATACAGTTTTATCATGTTTTATCATGATTTATCCCCATTTCAAGATATGTTTAATTCATCATCTTAAACCCCCTATGTTTGATGCTTAAAGGACCTTAAAGGCATCAGTTTGAGCAGCTGGACGTCTCAGAAAAATGCCCGGTTTGCTGTGAGGCATGGGGCATCTCGGTGGGTTTGTTGTGGAAACTGTGGCTCTACATCCGCGAAGATCTTTTGGGACACTGGGCCACACCGAGGAAGGTTGAAATATGTTGAAATCTATCCCTTCCTCTTCCCAGATGAAAAACAAAAATAATGCAAGGGTGCTGGCTGGTGGTTTGTGAAGCAGGTGTTTTTGTTCACTAGGGGAAAAGAGATTTGTCATGAAACGCAGCCGGTTTTTTGTTGGGGTGGCGGGTTCATTTGTTCCCATTGAGAAGTAAACTGGAATGATGATGCCACGTTTTTTGGGTCGTTTGGGTGGTTTCAAGTACGTGGTTATTGTTCCTTCAACAATGGGATACTTCATGAGATGGTGGTCCCAGTTTGTTGTCAGGTTTGTCAAGGAGACTTAGGAAGTGGAAATGCAGTAGTCTTTTTGCGTGTTTTTTTTTGCTTTCCGCATGAATGTGTTGAGCTGGGATGAGCTGAGTTTGCGTCGCTTGCTGGGGCTGATATCAATTTCAAATGACCAGCATGTGTTCGCAGATGTGGCTTGACACAGCTGAAAACGCCCTGATTTTGCTGATGGTGGCCCCCATTCAATGGGTTCTGCAGGTACCCTCTGGTAAGCATACAAAAAACTATGGAAAATCACCATGCTATTAATGGGAAAATCAACTATGTCGACTGGGCCATTTTCAATAGCGAACTGTTAGTCATTACCAGGGGGTAGTTCAAACTGTTACTGTACATGTTTGCTCGGCTGGTTTGTCTCTCATCCACCAAGGATATGCAGCTGCGCACGAAGCAGATCACCACAAGAAACACCGCTGCTGCCCGGCAATACCTGTGCGTATCCGTCTGTTGATTTCCTCAGGGGAAATGTGGAAAATTACTTAGTGTGGTAAAACGGTAAAACCAATGCTATATGGACCTGCGAATTTGTCAATACATGTTTATAGTTTATGCCACCCATGTTCGGTGATATTGGTGATCGCTCACCATTGGGTTTACCGCACAATCTCACAACAACCGTGGGTCCTGCCCAGTGGTCTTAGTGATTTGATGTGATTTGATGTTGCTCAGTTAGAGTCACCAGCCATCAAATTGCAAAATGGCAGATGCCATTGGTCATCATTTGGTTGGTGTTTTGGAACATTTTGTATTTTCCATAATATATGGGATAATCCTTCCCGTTAACTCATATTTTTCAAGATGGTTGAAACCACCAACCAGTTGTTTTTATTGTCCCGTAGATCAGATGCCAGTTGATTGCAGGATCGCCTCCAGCAGGAACCTGCTGCGGGCAGCCGGATCCCACGGTGAACGGAGTACCAGATTCCACCCCTCGGAACATTATATAGATATCCCAATATGGCACCAAAAGAAGTGGACGGATCCAATAGGGGAGGTATTGAATATTAGGGGAACGAAGGGACTATTACCAAAGTTTCCGTAAGTCCATAGGATAGTTACTGAACAAATATCATGATCGTCTTTGCAGAGCAGTAATTTCTTTTGAGTGACGTACCCCCGCAGTGGTACTGGTAGCCACTATATTCTCATATTAATCATTCTTTGTAGCCATCAAGTCTTTGACTGGGCCACACTCTTTGCTCAAAAACACATTCTCATGCAGCTTCTCAATGAAAGCGACAATCCAATGTCCATAAAGGGTTTATCCTTCTAAGTCAAAATCCGGGGGTGGCACCACAAAATTGCAAATTGTCAGTTCTACCATGTCAAGGTGGTGAGTTCTGAATGAGCTCCGAGAGCCGACAATCAGACAGCGATCTAATTATTTTCGAGACCCGCCTATTCTCAAGTCTGTCAAAGACGACTCCATGCGCTCCTCTACAAAATATTCTCATCTTCACCTTCAAATTCAAATTCGCTTCCAAAGCACTCACCAAATCTGCAACTTGTTTCTTCGTAGTGGAGCCCCCTACTCGTCCTGCACCATCTCTCAAATCGATCTCTAGGGCTCAGCACCCGGGAAGACCACGAGGAGGCCTCATCCTTCTTTTCCCTGCTTTTGCAGAGCACCCATACAGCACCAAACTTTGGCAACTCCCCTAGATCACCTAGGCTTGGTGGATCCATGCCTGTGGAACCATTGCTGTGAGCCATATTGCTCCCCAACCGCAGCAGGACACTTGGCAGCCAGTGCCCAGAAAATTGGCGGAGTAAATTGATAGGAATCTCCAAGAAAATCTTGAATATCTTGGCAGGTTGATTTCTAGCTCTAAGTTCAGCTATGTTCATGGAGAAATATCTATTCTGCTGTTGGTTTTTTGTCCTCCTGGGTTTTCAAGGTCAGCCATTAAAACTTAAATTGACTTAAAAAAAGAGAATAGGGATATTAGGGATCGACCTTTGCAGATGGGGCGACGTGTTTTGGACAAAGGAACCTCTTCCGGTGTTGAAGGAGGCGATCATGAACTTATATTTTATGCATTTATTCACACATCCCGGACCGGAGTATCTTCATACGTATTTACGTGCGCACATGTCTGCGTGGTTAACTGTGGACCTTCAGGAAGCCCATCTTCTGAAGTACTACAGAGGATGAAGGCTGACATGCACCTGGTAGTGCAACGTGCCTGGGCAAGCATCCTGATGAATGGTGGCAGGAAACATGGCCCACGCCATTCAGGATAGTATTTATATGCATATATATATATATACATATGAATGTTTGCATGGATGATTAATCCGAAAAAAAGGATGACTCGGATCATCTTCTTCACCTGCGGTTCTGAACCGAAAGCGTCAAATTAGGGGCAGTTTTTTTGTGCATTTCAAAGTGCTGCATGGTTGATGACCCTCATGGAAAACGGCCAAGATATGTGTGGATCCCACCGTATTTTTGGGAGACTGTTCTCGGATACCATCCACCATCCCTCTCATGGAAAGCGGCGTAAATCTTGGTGATGTTCAATGGCTGAATCAATAAGTCCCCATGTTTATTGCGTGCCATCGTGTCAGACATGAAAACAATACAATATTGTATTTCCTTTTTGTTTATTGCGATCAATGTGTTAACGGAACCTATTAACCACCCACAAAAGAGACAAAAAAGATACAACACAAAAGTATCTTCAATGAAAAATACCTATAATTCACCTTAATCAATCCCATTATGCTACTAAGCTAATAGTGCTTCGGCAACCTTAAAAAAAAACATACTATATTTCTCTATAATTAGGGAGGTTTCCTAAAATGGGGTTACCCCCAAATCATCCAGCCATTAGACTATTTTAGTATTGAAGCACATGGTGACTTGAAGATCACCCAGTTTAAGAAACATTAAGAAACCCTCATGTCCCAAATGAATTAACCATCATACATCATTATACCAATATACAAGCTATAATGATTAACCTAAAAACTATGACATACCGTCATTATACCATGAATTTGTCTTCTCCCATTCTACTAAGAGCCATTAAGAACCATTAAGAACCATTAAGAACCATTAAACCTTAGGGCCATTTGTTCCATGTTTTAACCCTAAGGATCCTAAGGTTCTCCCCGATGCCAGGCTACGTTTTGCCCTGGACCAAGAACTTCGATGCCGGACTGGCTCTGGTCTTGCAGCTGGGCCGTTGATGGGTCTCCAACCAAAAATGAGCAAAAATGGATATGTTTCTTGGTGATTCATCAGGATTTTATGGTGATTAATAGGGATTCAATATGATTTATAGGGATTTTATGGTGATTAATAGGTATTTAAATACGGTATTTAACATGATTTATAAGGATTTTATGGTGATTAAACGGGATTCGCTGCAAACCCCACGTTTGCCCGCATCGGATCCCGCATATCCTTTGACATGCTCAAATCCCTGCGTAGGGCTAGCGTTATTTTTTACTTTCCAAAACCTAAAACCCTAAAAGCCTAAAAACCAAAACCCTAGATTAAAACCCTAAATCTAAAAAACCTAAGTCACAATCACTGCGTATAGCCAGTGTTTTCATTCATCCTTTGGTGACAAGTATATTATATTGTTTGTGTGGGTTATTTGGGTGTGGGCGAACGTGGGGTTTGGAGGGAAGGGATTTAATATGATTTATATCGATTTTATGGTGATTAAAATTGCATTAATATGATTTATATTGATTTCATAGTGATTAATATTGATTTTACAGTGAAACATAAAATGTTTGTGGTGATTTATAGGGATTTCATGGTGATTAGTAGATGATTTTATGATGATTAAGAAGGATTTCATGATTTTATTGGGGTTCGCCAAGGGTTTAGTATAGGAATTCAATGGTTTCCCAACAAAAATGGATGCTTCCTAAGTCATGGTGGTACCCCAATAGCTGGATGGCTTATAATGGAAAATGTCAAAATAACATGGATGATTTGGGGGTACACCTATTTTGGAAAACCTCCAAATGGTGATTTTGTGGTGATAAATGATTAATGATTCTTATGGTTTAATGGGATTTCAATGGTTAGCCGACACACGTAAATAATTTATAACCAACGGTAAAATCCTGGAGAACAAACAACAAAAATGTGACAAAACCTGGCAAAACAAAAGCAACAAAATTGGGAAGTGAATTTAACCAATAGTTTAATGTTTAATAGGAAGTCATGGGGGGGTGATTGTCATGAATAGGGATTTAACAAAGGACAATATTGATATTAACAATGTTGGTTTTGAACTGGGTTAACTATGGTTATCTATGGTTTGTGGCTATCATACTTGTAAGTAAACTCCAACAGATATCCATGAACGTCGAGCCTGGCTCATTTTACCAACCATAATTAGTAGTGATCATCCACAATTTACCCATGCCTGAAATGAGTCATCTGGGTTTTCTGGGTATAGTTGGTTGATGTTGGTTCATGACTGGGAACAATGGTTTGTGACTATTATATATATATATACATATAATCAATGGGAATTCCAGGATCCTAAAGTGGAGGTACTGTACCATATAAGACCATATTTTGGGGGTATATCCCCTGATCCCCTTACATAGCCCTTACATAGACCTTTTTTATGGTAGGTACCTCCAATTTAGGTTCCTGAAATGGCCGCTGATATAATATTATATAAGTACAGTTGGGCTTAATCTCAGGTTCCTGTCGCAATCCTCCCAAAAAGATGGACATGGTACCATGGTTGTAACCACCATAAACTGGGATATGGGGCCCCTGTAGCTATGGTAGCATATCCACTTTCAAGTGGAATCGCAAGATAAAGTCGGTTTATAACAACTGGGTCAACTATGGTTTTTGGCCATGACTAAAGTTCGACTTAGGTTTCTCTCGGAATCTAACAGTTTGTGACGGAACCTGTGGAACACGGCCATGGAAATGACTAGCAAACCATGATTTCTAGGTATGCTGTTTCTGTGAGTTTTTGGGAAAGCAAAAATCCAATGGTTTATTCCCATGATTCTCTTTCGGGGTCTTGGGGGGTCATGGATAGAGTAGGCGCATAATTTTGGACCTGGGTGAAATCAGTCCCAGCCTTAGGGGTGTTTCTGAAGCGGAGGCGGAGGAGATTCACATAGATATGGGTTTGTCCAATTCTTCTCTGTTCAAAAGTTTGCAGTTTCATTCTTGCCATGGAAAGTGTAAGGTAATTTTCGGTAATATCTATCTACCTATCAATCTATCAATCAATCAATCTATTTATCTATTGTTTTTTCTTTCTTTCTTTCTATCTTATCTATTTATCTATCCGGTACATGGACTTGAGCGTCGACCTGGCAATCACTCATTAGTTGGGGAGCCAACCAAATCTTGGCATACATACATCAGATATTCAGAGTCAGAGAGTAAACATGGGAAGTGATTGTTTTTAAACACATGAATGTGGAGATTGAAGCGGCACAGGGACCGTTTTTTCACCTCTGGTAAGCCAAACAAACATGGCAGAGGAACATCTCCCCATTTATATTTTTTTCTCCGGGTTTGGGATAGTTTGGGTACTTTCCAGCCACGTTTCATTGCCGGGTCCGGTAGGGTCTGTGGCATTGAGCCTTGCAAGTCACAACCATTCTGCAGTTTGGCTATGTTCTTTTTACTGCCAGAGTTTCCATTCCTGCCAAGCTTTAAGAAATGTGGTCAAGCTGCCTTAAGTCCAGAATTACTCGATGGGTGTGTATATATTTAATTATATATATATATATAGTTATGTACTACGTATACATGACTATGCATGCGCATGCTGTTTTGGAATCATGTTTATTCCCTATCTTCGTTCTTCGTTGCTATCGGCCCAATCTGTTCCCCCTGGCGACCAACTTGCAAGGAATGCTGGCGGCATTGCTTGGTCGCGCCGCTTGACCATAGACCATAGCTGCTATCTTAGCCATTAAACACATACCCCAGGTTGATTTCCTATTACATGGGTATATAAGAGTGCTACTTGATTGATTGCGGATCATTATATCATATTCATTACAACCCACAATAGGGTTGCCCATTAACGAACCACTAGAATGGGACGGGACATCTATTTTGATTCAGCGTTCCCGCTATCACTGGAAGATCCAAAAGTTGGGTTCCATTGTGCAAATCTCAAAGACAACCAGTTTGGGACAGTGGGGACAGTATTTAGTTGCGTCCATTTGGATATGTGTTGGGAGCGGTCGGTCTCGTAGCATCAACATGAGATAATTTCAATTATCTAATTTCTTCTGGGGATGGGTCAAAAACAATGATCATCATATTTGGGGGAATAATCATCCATGAACCAACTATTTTAGGCTACCATGGATGAGTACCAGGGTTTTGACCCACAACCATATAAGTTATCCCCCTGCTTCACCCCTAGGATCCGGTTAGATTAAAAATAGTCTTTTTAGGTTATCATCCATGATTTCTTGATGATAGTCTATATAGATTATTTCGAAAGCTTATCACGAAATCACGATAAGCTTGTGCAAGGTTAGTCCTTGTCCCTCTTTGAGGAAAAAAAAGTAGACACACAGGATAATTTGTGAAAATCGGAGAAGGACATGGACACTGGAAACGGAAACGAGATGACGAAAAAACCAGTCTGATTCCAATGACGGAACTTTTTTTCACTCAATGCATGACACTGAAAGTGCAGA